>Ga0206101_1000044_pt1 | contig 52930 bp, 45 predicted proteins | sample 1B0metagenome_FD_148613 | JGI IMG/M metagenome (GOLD analysis project Ga0206101, IMG submission 148613) | Enriched microbial communities from leaf-cutter ant dump, University of Wisconsin, Madison, United States - 1B0 | ecosystem: Environmental > Terrestrial > Nest > Insects nest > Nest dump... | reverse complement strand
CGAGTTCGTCCATCAGCGCATCGTCAATCGACAGGCGGCCCGCGCTGTCGAGAATCAGGACGTCATAGCCCTCCAGCTTTGCCGCTTTCAGCGCGCGTTCGGCAATCGCCAGCGGCTTTTCGCCTTCCACGATGGGCAGGCTGCCGGCGCCGGTTTTGTCGGCCAGCACGGCCAGCTGCTCCTGCGCTGCCGGGCGGTACACGTCGAGCGAGGCGAGCATGACTTTCTTGCGCAGCTTGTCTTGCATGAATTTCGCAAGCTTGCCGGCGGAAGTGGTCTTCCCCGAGCCTTGCAACCCCGCCATCAAAATCACGGCGGGCGGGGTGGTGTTGAGGTTCAGTTCGCTGTCGGCATGGCCCAGCGTTTCGATCAGCTGGTCGTGCACGATTTTAATCACCTGCTGGCCGGGCTTGACGGCGCGCAGGACTTTTTCGCCGACGGCTTCGGCCTTGACCTTTTCAACGAATGCCTTGGCGACAGGCAGGGCGACGTCTGCTTCCAAAAGGGCGACACGCACCATGCGCATGGCTTCGCTGACGTGTTCCTCTTTCAGGACGCCGCGTTTCATCAGCCCGTCGAAAATACCGCCCAGGCGGCCTGTCAAACTGTCGAACATGAACCTGTTTCCCGTTTTTTGTGCGTCAATACGCAATATGCCTTAACCCCAGTGAGCGTAAGTTCGCCGACTGAGGGACGCGGAGCGCTGGCATCATTCCTGTCAAGATGGATTGACGGCCATGGCCGCTTTTAAAAGCTAGGGCGTTTATAGGCGATTTATGGAGAAAGAGTCAAGTTTTCCGCTGTTTTTTTCATGCCTAGGCACCTGGGACAAATTGGGGTGCATAAGTACCTATATTTACATTGACATAAAAATTTAACCCCGCTATGTTACACCTAGATATAGTAATAAATGTCTTTTGGAGAGACTTATGGGACAGAATACCCGCTTGCTGGAAGCCGTGAAGGTCGATAACGATGTCGCCGCCGCCAGACGTGCCCTGAAAAAAGGAGCGGATGTGAACTACAAGGGCGGCATGGATCGCTCCATGCTTTATTACGCCGCCTATCACGGCAATACGGAGATGGCCGACCTGCTGCTCTCATACAAACCCGATGTGAACGTGCTGGACGAGGAAGGCTTCGGCCCCTTGCACGAGGCCATGGCCAAGGGCCATATCGACATTGCCCAAAAACTGGTCGATGCGGGGGCGGACATCAACGCCCGCGATCCATATGCCATGCTGGGACTGACCCCGCTGCACACCGCGTTTAACGCCGATATGCGCGAGGAAAAAGCCGACCGCATCACGTTCATGCTGCAAGCGGGGGCGGATGAAACCATCCGCGATACGGCGGGCCGCACCGTTATGGATACTGCGCGCGAGCGTATGCATAAATGGCCCTTTGCAGGTGAGTTGCTGTCCCTGATGCTCGAATTCGTGCGGGAACGCGCGGAAGCCGCTCAAAGAGCCGAAGCTGATGCCAAGGCCGCCGACGAGGCGAAGGTCGACCGCGCCGTGCACGGCGGGTTGGAATATACCCTTACGGTCAAACGCATCCAGCTGCGCCCCAAGCCGTAAAACCGCATTTTTCCTTGCGGCAGGCGAGAGGGGGGCTCCTGATTCTCTCGAACATATGTTTTCAGGGTATTTTGCCTCTGAAAGATATTCTTTCAGGCTTTCCAAAATCCATGCTTTTGACAAGCATCCCCGCCAAGGGCTTGTTTTTATACAAAATAAAAGTTACCAGCTGATTAATATTGACATAAAATATCCAATAGGGGTACAAAGGGTGCGTGACAAGTTAAGTTATGAAAATTTACCCCTTCTATCCATAGACACGTTATTTGAGGAGTGTGACCCTGATGAATATTACCCCCAAAAAAGTCCTTCTGGCCTTTACCGCCGCAGCGGCTCTTGTGGCTGGCGCCGGTTCCTTTACGATTCTCGATGAAACCGAACGCGGCATCGACTATAACCTCGGCAAAATGTCGACGCAGTCGGTCGAAGATTTGCGCCAACCGGGGTTCAGCCTGAAAACGCCGTTTTTCACTTCCGTGAAAAAAGTGGATATCTCTTTGCAACAGCGCGATTACGAGAACATTGAAACCTATACCAAGGATAACCAGGTTATCAATGCCAAGCTCTCCGTCTTCTTTACCCTGCCCACGGAAAAACTGGTGCAGATATACAAAAACAGCCCGGATTGGGAACAAAAGCTCGAAACGACGGTTCTTGATGCTGCAAAAAGCGCGCTTGGCCGTCAGGAAGCACAGAACGTTGCCCTGAACCGCGAAGAGATCATGAAGTCTGTGACGGAGGACACCCGCCGTCAGGTTTCCCAGCTTCTGGGTATTCAGGTGCAGGAAGTTAAACTGCCCGATTTCTCGTTTGACGAAGACTTCGAAGCCTCCGTTGCTACGGCTGCCCGCGCCAAAGCGGATCTGAACCGCAAGGAAACGGAGCTGGAGCAGCAGCGCGTTGAAAAAAATAAAACCATCGTTGACGCGGAAGCCAAAAATGAAGCAGCGAAACTGGCGGCTGATGCCGAAGCCTATCGCTTGCAGAAAGAAAGAGAAGCGGAAGCAAAAGGGAAACTTGCTATCGCGACGGCTGAAGCGGAAGGTTTCGAAAAGATCGTGAAGTCTATCGGGCGGGAAAATATCGACACCTATCTGCAAACCAGCAAATGGAAAGGGGACGTTCCGCAAGTCTCCGGCGCGGCGGGCGGCACGATTGTCGATCTGCGCACCGTGGCACCGGCGGCTACCGCACCGAAGGCCCCCGGCCAATAAGGCAAAGATAACTTGTCAGGAAAACGGCTTCCCCGAAAAAGGAAGCCGTTTTTTCTTTTTCGCCACAAAAAAACCCCGCAAACGATTGCGGGGCTTTTTTTTGTCGGAAAGATTTACGCGGCTTTGCCCTGGTAAATCTGCATGATTTTTTCCAGCATCTTCAGCGCTTCCTCGCGCGGGCGCTGGAAGCAGTTGCGGCCGATGATGGAGCCGTGGCCGCCGCCCTCGAAGATCGCGCGGGCATCGTCATAGACGCTGTTCTCGTCCTTCGTCGCGCCGCCGGAGAAAACGACGATGCGGCGGGTGTTGAAGGCGCAATCCATGATGTGCTTCACGCGTTCCGCCTGCGTGCCGATGGCGATTTTCTCGGCCTCGTAAACCTTTTTCGCCTCGGGCAGCTCCAGATGGTCGGTCGGCAATTTCACCTTGATGACATGCGCGCCGAGCAGCGCCGCCATATGCGCACCGTAGGCGATGGTGTCGATCGCGGTTTCGCCGTCCTTGGAAATGTTCGGCCCGCGCACGTAAGACCACATGACGGTCGCGATGCCGTAGGCCTTCGCTTCTTCGGACAGCTCGCGGATTTCCTCTTGCTGCTCCAGCATGTATTCGGAGCCGGGATAGATCGTAAAGCCGATGGCAGAGCAGCCGAGACGCAGCGCGTCGCCGATGGAGGCGTTGACCGATTGGTCTTTTTCCGTGATCAGGCTGTTGGAGGAATTCATTTTCAGGATGAGCGGCACCTGGCCCGCAAAGGTATCTGCGCCCGCTTCCAGCGCCCCCAGCGGTGCGGCATAGGCGCTGCAACCGGAATCGACGGCCAGCTGGTAATGATAATGCGGATCGTAGGCGGCAGGGTTGATGGCGAAGCTGCGCGCCGGCCCGTGCTCGAAACCCTGATCCACGGGCAGGATGACCATTTTGCCCGTGCCGGCCAGCTTGCCGTGCATCAGCATGCGGCACAGGTTGGCCTTGGTGCCCGGATTCTCGCCTTCATACCAGGACAGGATTTCTTTTACTTTTTTTGTGACTTTCATGTCGTTTTCCTTGTCTAAAAAATCGCGGGGATTAAACCAGCTTCGCCATCGCAACGGCGGTATCGGACATGCGGTTGGAGAAGCCCCATTCGTTGTCGTACCAGCTCATGACGCGCACGAAGCGGCCGTCGATGACCTTGGTTTCCTTCAGCGCGAAGATGGAGGAATGCGGATCGTGGTTGAAGTCGGAGGAGACCAGCGGCTCACCATAGGTGCCGAGGATGCCTTTCAATGCGCCTTTGGACGCTTCGAGAATCGCGTTGTTGACTTCCTCCACCGTCGTGTCTTTTTTCGCCGTGAACTTGAAATCGACGAGGGAAACGTTCGGCGTCGGCACGCGGATGGCCGTGCCGTCGAGCTTGCCCTTCAACTCCGGCAGCACGAGGCCGACGGCTTTTGCCGCGCCCGTGGAGGTCGGGATGATGTTGGCCGCCGCCGCGCGCGCGCGGTGCAGGTCCTTGTGCATCGTATCCACGGTGTTCTGGTCGCCGGTATAGCTGTGGATCGTGGTCATGAAGCCGTGCTCGATGCCGATGGCGTTGTTCAGCACATAGGCGACGGGCGCGAGGCAGTTTGTCGTGCAGGAGGCGTTGGAGACAACCAGGTGGTTCGCCGCCAGCTTGTCATGGTTCACGCCGTAGACGACGGTGATGTCTTCGTCGGTCGCGGGGGCGGAGATGAGCACTTTTTTCGCGCCGGCGGCGATGTGCTTGGCGGCATCGGCCTTCTTGGTGAAAATGCCCGTGCATTCAAAGGCGATGTCCACGCCGTGCGCTTTCCACGGCAGGGCGGCGGGGTCGCGTTCCTGCACCATGGCGATTTCGTGGCCGTTCACGACCAGCTTGCCCTCGGATGCCTTGATCTCGCCCGGGAAGCGTCCGTGCACGGTATCGTATTTCAAAAGGTGGGCATTCGCCTCCGACGTGGCCAGATCGTTGATGGCGACGACGGAAACGTCGTTGCGGCCGCTTTCCATGATGGAACGCAGCACGAGGCGGCCGATGCGGCCGAAACCGTTAATGGCGACTTTGACGGACATAAAAATCTCCTTTGACACTCTATTACAAAACCTGCCGCCCCCATGCGCGGGGTGCGGCGCCCGGAAGGATGAAAAGTGATGAACCGCAGCGGCCTCCTTCCCGAAAACCGCGGCGGCGCCGATGCGTGTTAAACGCGTTCCTTGACGGCGGCGACGATGTGATCCGCCGTAATGCCGAAGTGCTCGTAGAGTTCCTGATAGGGCGCGCTTTCGCCGAAGGTGCGCATGCCGATGAAAATCCCTTCGGGGCCGATGATCGCATCCCAGCCTTGGCGCACGGCGGCCTCGACCGCGACATGCAGGGCGGAGCCGTCCAGAAGCTTGTTGCGGTACCCTGCATCCTGCTGTGCGAAGAGCTCCAGCGACGGGGCGGAAACGACGCGGGCGGGAATTTTCTCCGCTTCGAGTTTTTTCTGCGCATCGAGGGCGATTTCAACCTCGGAACCCGTCGCCCAGATCGTCACCGCCGCATCGGGGGCGGAAGCGTCGGACAGGATATAGGCGCCCTTGGCCGAGATGTTTTCTTCCGCGTATTCCGTGCGCAGCAGCGGCAGGTTCTGGCGCGTCAGCACCAGAATGCTGGGGCCGGTTGTGTGTTCCAGCGCGATCTGCCAGGCTTCCGCCGTTTCAATCACGTCGGCGGGGCGCAGCACCAGCGTATTGGGAATGGCGCGCAAGGCGGCCAGGTGTTCCACGGGCTGGTGCGTCGGGCCGTCTTCGCCAAGGCCGATGCTGTCATGCGTCATCACGTAGATCACGCGCTGTTTCATCAGCGCGGAAAGACGGATGGACGGGCGGCAGTAATCGGTGAAACTCAGGAACGTGCCGCTATAGGGGATCAATCCCTTGTGCAGCGCCATGCCGTTCATGGCGGCGGCCATCGCATGCTCGCGTACGCCGTAGTAGATATAGCTGCCCTTGAAACCGTCTTTTTCGACGATGCCCATGTCTTTCACGAGCGTCAGGTTCGAACCCGTCAGGTCGGCCGAACCGCCGATCATTTCCGGCAGCGCGGGGACGAGGGCTTCCAACACCTTGCCGGAGGCCGCGCGGGTGGCGATCTTCGGCTTTTCCGCCGTCATCTTTTGCTTGAAGGCGGTGATCGCGGCCTTCACTTCGGCGGCGACGTCGCCCTTCATCATGCGATCGTAAAGCTTGCGGGCTTCGCTGTCCAGCTGGTCGAGGCGCGCCTGCCAGTTCTTGCGGTCTTTCAGGCCGATCTCGCCGACCGCGCGCCAGGCGTCCGCGATTTCGGCGGGGATTTCGAAGGGGCCGTGATGCCAGCCGAGGTTCTGACGTGCACCCGCAATTTCCTCATCCCCCAGCGGGGAGCCGTGGGAAGAAGACGTGCCTTCCTTCGTCGGCGCGCCGAAGCCGATCTTGGTTTTGCAGCAGATCAGGCTCGGCTGGTGCTGGTTCAGTTGCGCGGCGGCAACGGCCTTGGCGATTTCGTCGGGATTATGACCGTCGACGGTAAATGTTTCCCAACCGTAGGCCTCGAAACGTTTCGGCGTATCGTCGGTGAAGCTCAGCGACGTCGGGCCGTCGATGGTGATGCCGTTGTCATCGTAGAGCAGGATCAAACGCCCAAGGCCGAGATGCCCCGCGAGCGAGCAGGCTTCGTGGCTGATGCCTTCCTGCAGGCAGCCGTCGCCGGCGATGACGTAAGTATAGTGGCTGACGATATCATTGCCGAAACGCGCATTCAGCAAACGCTCCGCCAGCGCGAAGCCGACGCCGTTTGCAATGCCCTGGCCCAGCGGGCCTGTCGTGGTTTCAACGCCGGCTTCGGGCATGACTTCGGGGTGGCCGGGGGTCAGGCTTTTCATCTGGCGGAAGTTTTTCAACTCCTCCATCGTCATTTTTTCGTAGCCCGTCAGGTGCAACAGGCTATAGAGCAGCATGGAGCCGTGGCCGGCGGACAGGATGAAGCGGTCGCGGTCCGGCCATGTCGGCTGGCTGGGATCGAATTTCAAAAACTTGGTGAAGAGGACGGTGGCGACATCGGCCATGCCCATCGGCATGCCGGGATGACCGGAATTCGCTTTTTGTACGGCGTCCATCGACAGGGCGCGCAGGGCATTGGCCATGTCTTTATGCGTGACGGTTTCCGGTGTGGGGGACGTTGCAGCTTCGGCCATTTTTGCCTCCTTGTGATGCGGCGCCCTTCCTTTTCCGGGGGGCGCGGCGCGTATCAGAAAATTCATCTGCACAATGCCTTATCCCGCCCGCCAAGGTCAACTGCGGATACCCCGGCGCGCCGCAATTTATGCCTTATTTTATTGCCATAAAGAATGCAGGGCGCGGGCCGTGGGGGATGGGGTGGGGGATTGATAAAAGGACGGCGATTTTGTTTAATGACACAACGCTCGGAGGGATCAAAATGGCTCAAGCAAAACCCGATTTCCGGAATATGACGCCGCTGCAAATCCGCGAGAATATCTCCCGCCTCAATCGCGATATCCGCGATTTGCGCAAAAAGACCCGGCAGGCCGGCGCCAGGTTTGCCGCGGGCCAGTTGATCACGGCGGGCGCGGGCATTCCCGCCACGCTGGTCTTTCCGCCGCTGGGGCTCGGCATTCTGGCCGCGGGCACCGTGCACGGCATGGAAAAGACGATCGAAGCGAGCACGTATAACGCCCGCCTGCGGGACGCGGAAACCTTGCGCGCGCAATTCAAGACCGTCTGGCGCGCGCGACCGGGGCGGAAATTCCATGACATCGACGCCCGTGTGAAGCGCGAAAAAAAACGCCGCACCGATGCACAGCATAAAAAAATGCTCAAGGAAGCGCAGCGTAAATACGGCCACTTCGGCATCAAGTTTGATTAAGGTTCAAATCTTAAATCTCTTTTGTCATGCCGAACGCAGTTGAGGAACCTTCAACGGAAGCTGACCATACGCAAGCCGAAGATTCCTCACTGCGTTCGGAATGACATTGAAAAATTATCTATTATGCCCGGTATTAAAACCGCCGGCCCAGCGTGATGGTGCCGAAGATGTCTCCTTTATCCTGCCCGTCGAATTCCTTGGTGCGGTAAATGAGGGCATAGCTGAGGCGCGTTTTGCCGTAGGTCAGGGCAAGGCCGACATTCGCATCCGCGACAAAGTATTTTTTATCCACGTCATGGCTGTCAGTGAAGGTATTGCCGTCGAGGAAAATATTGCGTGCCACGGCGCGGCCTTCCACCCCGCCGAAAATATACCAGCTGACGGTGTTATCCGGCACGACGAAGGCGCCCGTGCCGGGCATGGCGGGGCGTACGCGCACCGGCGTGTCCTGAAAGCCCTTGCCGTAGGGAGAGATGTTAAAGCTCGCGCCCGCGCTGGCATAAGTATAAACGTTGCCGACCGTCGCGCCGATATAGGGCACGGCGGAGGTTCGCCAGCCGAAGGTTTCAAGGCTGTAGCGCTCGGGGAAGCTGCGCTCCCACGACAGCATCAGCGCGGGTTCGTTCTTCAGCTGGTGCCGCCAGCCGCGCGGCGTGCCGGAACCGGACATGTGCGCATGCACGAATTTCTGCACCTGCTCGCCCAGCGCGGCGGGGCCGACGATGCCGATGGTCGCCTCCAGGCTGTCGATATGGTTTTTAGTGATGCTGGTCAGCCCCGCCGATCCGTATAAAAACGCCGCCCAGGGACGATCGTTCGGCTGGTTGGCGGTGACGGTGATGTCGCTCGGTGTGTAAAGATTATGGCCGAGGGAATAGGAAATGCTCGTCGTTTCGTTGATCGAAAACGTCGGCACGGCGCGGTCGATCAGGTGAAAGAATTCCGGCACTTCCGCACCCATGTCGAAGTAGGTGGCGCGGGCGCCGTTGGTATAGTTGCGGTCCGTGCCGCCGCCATACATGTCGTTCTCGGAATTCAGGGTGATGAAGCGGGATTCGTTCGTTTTCTTCGACCGGCGCACCGCTTCCGTGACATCGGATTGCAAAGATCCCGCCTCCGCCGCCGTCGCGGGCTGCGTGGCGGCCTCCTTTTTCTGAGCGGTGTTTTCCTTTTCCTGACGGCGATAGGATTCGACGACCGTGTCGGTGCCGGCGGTTGTGGAACTGAGGTTATACCCCGCCGTTTTTTCCGCTGCGATTGCCGGCGGGCCGGTGAAAACGACCGCTGCTGTGAAACCGCAGATGAAAAGGGCGGCGCGGGGGATCAACTTCATGCGGCTTCTTCCATGTAACTTTCAATGGGCGGGCAGGCGCAAACAAGGTTGCGGTCGCCGGCCGCGTGGTCGATGCGCCCGACGGGCGGCCAGTATTTATCCGCCGTGACGAAGCTGGCCGGGAAGGCGCCTTCATTGCGCGCATAGGGGCGCTGCCAGTCGTCGCCCGTGACATCGGCAAGGGTATGCGGCGCCATGTGCAGCGGGTTCGCCCCTTGCGGCCATGTGCCGTTTTCCACCTTGCCGATTTCATCGCGGATGGTGCGCATCGCGAGGATGAAACGGTCCAGCTCGGCCTTCGGTTCCGATTCCGTCGGTTCGATCATCAGCGTGCCCGGCACGGGGAAGGACATGGTGGGCGCATGGAAGCCGAAATCCATCAGGCGCTTGGCAAGATCGTCCACGCTGATATGCGCGGTATTCTTGAAATCGCGGGTATCGAGGATGCATTCGTGCGCGACAAAGCCGTTCTTGCCCACGTACAGCGTGTCGTAGTGCTTTTCGAGGCTTCTGGCGATGTAATTCGCATTCAGGATGGCGACCTGCGTGGCGCGTTTCAGGCCTTCCGCGCCCATCAAGGTGATATAAACCCAGGAGATCGGCAGGATCGCGGCAGAACCGTAGGGCGCGGCCGAGACAGGGCCGATGCCGTCCTCGCCGCCCACGCCCGTTGCGAGCGGATGACCGGGCAGGAAGGGCGCCAGATGCGCGGCGACGCCGATGGGGCCCATGCCGGGGCCGCCGCCGCCGTGCGGAATGCAGAAGGTTTTATGCAGGTTCATGTGCATGACGTCGGCGCCGAACTTGCCGGGGCAGGCAAGACCGACCAGCGCGTTGAAATTCGCGCCGTCCATGTAAACCTGTCCGCCGTTTTGGTGGATGATATCACAGATATCGCGGATTTCTTCCTCATACACGCCGTGGGTGGAGGGATAGGTCACCATCAGCGCGGCCAGCCTGTCCTTGTGCTGCGCTGCTTTGGCGCGCAGGTCGTCCACATCGATATTGCCGTTGTCGTCGCATTTGACGATCACGACCTGCATGCCCGCCATGACGGCGGAGGCCGGATTGGTGCCGTGCGCGGAAGAAGGAATAAGACAGATGGTGCGGCCATGGTCGCCGCGGCCGGCGTGATAGGCCTGAATGACCAAAAGCCCCGCATATTCGCCTTGCGATCCCGCATTGGGTTGCAACGAGACGGCGGCAAAGCCGGTGAGGGTGCAAAGCTTTTGTTCCAGATCCTTCAGCATCGCACGATAACCTTCCGTCTGGTCGGCGGGAGCAAAGGGGTGGATATCCGCAAATGCCGGCCAGGTGATCGGGATCATCTCTGCCGTCGCGTTCAGCTTCATGGTGCAGGAACCCAGCGGGATCATGGAACGGTTGAGTGCGATGTCCTTTTGCTCCAGATGGCGCAGGTAGCGCAGCATGTCGGTTTCGGAACGGTACATGCTGAAGGTCGGATGCGTCAAATAGGCGCTGGTGCGGATCAGGCTTGCGGGCAGGCGGTGATCGATTTCCCCGTCCACGCTTTCGACGCTGAAGGGCAGGGCGCTCTTGCCCGCGAAAACCTGCCAGAGCGTAAAGACTTCCGCGCGGGTGGATTTCTCGTCCAGCGACAGGCCGAGGCGGCCGTCGCCGAAATCGCGCAGGTTGATGTCCTGATCCTGCGCGCGGGTCAAAATCTCCTGCGCGTGGTTGCCGGCATCGATCGTCAGCGTGTCAAAGCAGCCGGCGTTTTCGATATCAAAGCCCAGTTTTTCCAGGCCGGCGGCCAGCACCGTCGTCAGGCGGTGGATGCGCAGCGCAATGGTTTTCAACCCCTCCGCGCCATGCCAGACGGCGTAGAAACCCGCGATATTGGCGAGAAGCACCTGCGCCGTGCAGATGTTGCTGGTCGCTTTTTCACGGCGGATATGCTGTTCGCGTGTTTGCAGGGCAAGGCGGTATGCGGGTTTGCCGCGGCTGTCGGCCGAGACGCCGACGATACGCCCGGGCACGGCGCGTTTATATTCATCTTTCGCGGCGAAGAAGGCGGCATGCGGTCCGCCGAAGCCGAGCGGCACGCCGAAGCGCTGCGCGGAGCCGAAAACGATATCCGCGCCCCATTCGCCGGGCGGCGTCAGCAGCGTCAGCGCCAGAAGATCGGTTGCGACCGCTACCATCATGCCCTTGGCATGCGCGGCTTCCGTCAGGGCGCGGTAATCGCCGATATCGCCGTTGGTCGCGGGGTATTGCAGCAAAAGGGCGAAGCCGTCTTTCTCGACGAGTTCTTCCGGCTTGCCGATCTCCACCGTGAAGCCGAGCGGTTTGGCGCGCGTTTCGATGACGGCGATGGTTTGCGGGTGGCAATCGCGGCTGACCAGAAAGACGTTGCTCTTGCCGGTGCCGACGCGCCGGGCCAGCGTCATGGCTTCGGCCGCGGCCGTGGCCTCGTCCAGCATGGAGGCATTGGCGAGCGGCATCGCCGTCAAATCCATCACCATCTGCTGGAAGTTGATCAGCGCCTCCAGCCGGCCCTGGCTGATTTCCGGCTGATAGGGCGTATAGGCAGTGTACCAGCCGGGGTTTTGCAAGACGTTGCGCAGGATCACGTTGGGCGTAATCGTATCGTAGTAACCTGTGCCGATCAGCGAGCGGCACAGGCGGTTTTGCTGCGCCATGGCCAGAAGGTCGGAGAGCGCCTCGTGCTCCGTCATCGGCTCGCCGGTATTGGGCGTGGTTTTTTCAAGGATCGCGGCGGGCACGGCGCGGGCGGTCAGGTCTTCCAGGCTTTCCGCGCCCACGACCTTCAGCATCGCCGCGATATCGGCATCGGACGGGCCGATGTGCCGGCGGATGAAATCATCCTTTTGTTCCAGATCGTCGATACGGTCGGTCAGGTCGCGGGCAATGCTGTTTTTGGTCATGGGACACACTCTAAATATATGCAAGTCGGTAAAAACCGCCCCCGCGGGATCGACCGTCGGGGGCGGAGCGGGTTAAAGACTGTCGGTAAAGGCCTTATACGCCGCCGCGTCTTTCAGCGACGACAATTCAGTATCATTGGCGATCTTGATTTTATAAAACCATGCCGCGCCTTCGGGGTCGCTGTTGACCTGCGCGGGGTCGCTCGTCAGGGCTTCGTTGATCTCGACGATTTCACCGGATACGGGCGAGTAAATCTCGCTCGCCGACTTCACGGATTCGACGACGCCGGCCTGGCCGCCCTTTTCAACGGTATCGCCGATTTTGGGCAGTTCGACGTAAACGACGTCGCCCAGCGCCTTCTGCGCGAAATCGGTGATGCCGACGGTGCCGATATCGTCTTCGATTTTGATGTATTCGTGATCTTCGCTGAACAGAACCTGCGACATGATTTAATCCTTTTTATAGTTTTGTTGAATGAAGGGGGTTGCCGCCACGGTGCAGGGGCGCATTTGCCCGCGCAGCAGTGCGTGAATTTCCGTACCGGTTTTGGCATGGGCCGCATCGACATAACCCATGGCGACGGGCGCATCGCAGGAAGGGCCGAAGCCGCCGCTGGTGATGACGCCGATTTTTTTGCCGTTTGCATCGACCAGCTCAGTGCCTTCGCGCATCGGCGCCTTGCCGTCGGGGCGGATGCCGACGCGCAGGCGCTCCGTGCCCTCCGCCAGCTGTTGCATGATGACGTCGGCGCCGGCGAAGTTCTTTTCCGCGCGACGGCGCTTGGCGACGACCCATTTCAGGCTGGCCTCGACAGGGGTTGTTTCCTCGTCAAGATCATGACCGTAGAGGCAAAGGCCGGCCTCCAGGCGCAGGCTGTCGCGCGCGCCAAGGCCGATCAGCCGGACCGCATCGTTTTCCAGCAGCTTTTCCGTGAAAGCCGCGGCGGTGTCTTCGGGAACGGAGATTTCGAACCCGTCCTCCCCCGTATAGCCGGAGCGGCTGACGAAAAGCGTACGGCCGTTGTAAGCGGTTTTATAGGAGGTCATGAAGGTCAGCTGCGCCGCATCGGGCAATAGGGCAGAGAGCGCTTCCGCCGCTTTCGGCCCTTGCAGGGCGATCAACGCCCGTTCCGGCATCGGCCCCAGCGTGGTTTCAAGGCCGATGGACTGCTCGATGTAATCGAAATCCTTTTCCTTGCAGGCCGCGTTGACGACAAGATACAGCGTTGTTTCATCCCAGCGCGTGACCATCAGGTCGTCGATGATGCCGCCGTCGTCGTTCAGCAAAACGGTATAGCGCATCTGCCCCGGCTTCAGGCTGGTGATGTCGCCGGGCACGATTTTTTCGAGCGCGACGGCTGGATCGCCGTCCTTGCCGACCAGCAGGGCCTGACCCATGTGAGAAACGTCGAACAGGCCGGCGGCGGCGCGGGTATGCAGGTGCTCCTTCAAGACGCCCATGTCGGCGTATTGCACGGGCATGTCATAGCCGGCAAAGGGCACCATCTTACCGCCGCGCGCGACGTGCAGGGCGTGCAGGGGTGTTTTGTGTAAAACGGTTGTATTCATTTTCTCGGCGGTGTTGTCCAAAGCATTGTCCTTTCCGAAGATACCAAGAATCAGACGCGCCCCGCTCTGTCTTTGTGACCTGAGAGTTTTCATATGCGCGCGGTTCGTGCGCATATTTGCTCCGTCGGTGCCGTTCCTTTATAAGGGTAACAGCTTTCCAGAGGTGCTTTGGCCGCGCTTTTTGAAAGGCGGGCTGCATGCCAGGCGGTCCTTTTGCCTGAGAGTTTCCGGGGCGGTTGCTCCTTCGGCGCCGGACGAATCCGGTCTCTCCCGCACGGCATTTCGCTTGCGTGGTTGACAGTAATGCGTCTTATTTTAAAGTCAACGGGTGCTTGGCTGTGCAAGCGTGTCATAAAGGGGGATTATACAGAATATGCCAAATCGTAAAAAGCCGTCTGCGACCGCCGCCGAATCTGCCGCCACCCGCGCGGACGGTGCCAATAACCGCGTGATCGCGCCGGTCGTGGCCTCCAGCTTCGCGCTGGGGTTCATCGTGGTATGCCTGGTGGTGTACCTGCTGCACATCTCGGCGACGATCATGATTCCCTTCGTCATCGCGCTCTGCCTTTGGTATCTGATCAACGCCATGGCGCGCGGGCTGTCGCGTTTGCGACTGGGCGGTTTCAAGCTGCCACGGTTCTGGTGTTTTCTGATGGCGATTGCCGCGCTGGCCGCGACCATGTGGTTTGTTCTCAGCCTGATCAATCATAACGTCCGCCTCGTGATGGCGGCGGCGCCGGGGTATCAGGAAAATCTGCGCGTCGCGCTTGTGGAAATCCTGACCTATTTCAATCTGGAGCGGGAAGTCCTGCTGGCGGAACTGCAGCAGTACCTGAACATCACGGGCATTGTCGCCACGCTGGCCGCGACCTTTACGGGCATTGCGGGCAAGACGCTGGTGGTGATGTTCTATACGGGTTTTTTGCTGTATGAACAGCGCTTTTTCGACCGCAAGATCATCAATATGATCGAGGACCAGGATACCGAAGACAACGTGCGCGCCATCTTGAAGCGCATCGACATCAATATGCAGCGCTATATCTGGGTGAAGGTGCTGATCTCCGCGCTGACGGGGCTTTGCACCTATCTGGTATTGAAATTCTACAACGTCGATTTCAACCAGTTCTGGGGGCTGATGGCCTTTGTCCTGAACTTCATTCCCTATATCGGCTCGCTGCTGGCGATTGCCATGCCGTCGATCATCGCATTGATCCAGTTCAACGATCTTACGACCTTCTTCATCATCGCCTGTATGCTGAGCGGGATCCAGATTACGCTGGGCAGCATCATCGATCCGCGCATGCTGGGCGACAGCCTGAACATCAGCCCGATCATGATTATCTTCTCCCTTGCGGCCTGGGGCATGATCTGGGGCATTCCCGGCATGTTCCTGTCCGTTCCCATCCTGGCGATGGTGGTGATCACACTCGGCCAGTTCCCGAAAACGCGGCCGATCGCGATCCTGCTGTCGAAAACGGGGCATATAGAAGAAGACGGGGACAAGCGGGGATGAGACGCACATGACACATTCCGCAAAAGATCGCGGCGGCTCGATCATTTCGCTCGCCGGCGCCAATGCCTGGATGCTCGGGTTCATCGCTCTGGTGCTTTTCGGCTATGTCTGCCTGATCGGCAGGGACATCATCATCCCGTTCGTCGTGGCCTTTTTCCTTTGGTACCTGATGAATGCGGTTGCACGTTTTCTGGGCATCTTCCGCATCTGGCACGGCAAGCCGCTGCCCCGGCGGTGGCGGATGTTCCTCTCCGTCGCGATGCTGTCGCTGCTGGTGACGGTCGTCACGGTGCTGGTGCGCGGGAATATCGAGGATGTCGTGCGCGAGGCGCCGAAATTCCAGGCAAGCTTCGAGCGTATTCTGGCCGATGTTTTCAACCGGCTGGGCGTTGCGCAGGAGCCGTCGCTGGCCGAGCTCGCTGCGCTGGCGAAAGAGCATATGAACATCGGAAATCTCATCCGCGCCGCCGCCGGCCTGATGACGGGCATTGCCGGAAAAACGGCGATTGTCATCGTGTTTATCGCCCTGCTGCTGTACGAGCAAAAATATTTCGGGATGAAGATCCGCCGTATCCTGCGCCGCCGCGCCGTGACCATGCGTATTCACCGGATTTTGAAGGTCGTCGACGTCAAGATCCAGCGATATGTCGGCGTCAAGGCGATGGTCAGCGCACTGGACAGTTTTCTGACTTTTATCATTCTCACCTTTTACGGCGTCGATTTTGCGGCCTTTTGGGGCATGATGGCTTTTTTCCTGCACTTCATCCCCTATGCGGGGTCTTTTGTCGCCATTTCCATGCCCGTCATCATTACGCTGATCCAATTCGGGGATCTTTGGACGTGCGTGCTCGTCCTCGCCACGCTCTGCGCCTCCCATGCGATGCTGGGGCATGTGCTGGATCCCTATCTCATGGGCAACAACCTCAATCTCAGCCCCGTTTTCATCATCTCGAATCTGGCCGTTTGCGCCATGATCTGGGGTGTGCCGGGCATGTTTCTGGCGATCCCCTTGCTGGCTGTCGCGGCCATTACGCTGGGCCAGTTCCCGCAGACGCGGCCGCTCGCCGTGCTGCTGTCCAAAACGGGCCGGATCGACCCGATCGTGACGCATGCGAAGGAAACACAGGAATGACTTTTTTCAAGATGCAATAAAAAAGCCCCCGAGAAATCGGGGGCTTTTTTGCCGGCCGATCCTGCCGGCCCTGTCGGATTGTCTTTACATCTTCGGCGCCAGCGGCGGCTTGTTGCCGCCCGATTTGTTTTCATTGGCGGCGGCCTTGGCTTTTTCTTCCGCGACCAGCGCTTTTTTGTCGGGCTTGCCGATCATGGTTTTCGGCAGATCCTTGCGGTATTCCATCATCTTGGGCATTTCATAGGGTGCGAGATGGCCTTTCAGGTAATCCAGCAGTTCCTTTTGCTCCAGCTTTTCGCCTTCTTTCAGAACGACGAAGGCCTTGACGGTTTCGCCGCGGTATTCGTCGGCAACGCCGATGACGATGGATTCCGATACCTTCGGATGGCTCATGATCGCTTCTTCGACCTTGCGCGGGAAGACTTTCAGGCCGCTCGCGTTGATCATGTCCTTGATACGGTCGACGATGAAGACATAGCCGTCCTCGTCCACATAGCCGACGTCGCCGGTGTGGAAGAAGCCGTCCTTGTCCATGACGTTGTCGGTTTCGGCGGGCTTGTTGTAATAGCCCTTCATCACCTGCGGGCCGCGCAGGCAGATTTCGCCTTCCATCCTGATCGGCTGGCTCTGGTCGGGGAATTCAAGGTTGGCGATCTTGATTTCCGTTTTGGGCAGCGGCATGCCGATGGAGTTCAGCTTCTTCTCGCCGTTGACGGGGTTGGCGATCGCGATGGGGGAGGTTTCGGACAGGCCGTAGCCTTCCACCAGCTCCACGCCCGTCAGCTTTTTAAAGCCGTGCATGACGTTTTCGTTCAGCGCCGCCCCGCCCGAGAGGCAGATCTTGAGGGAGGAAAGGTCGTATTTCTTCACGTCCTTGCAATCGATGATCGCTTTATAAAGCGTCGGCACGCCCGCGAACATCGTCGGCTTTTCCTTGTCGATGGTTTTCAAGGTTTCCTTCAGGTCGAATTTCGGCAGCATCACCAACTCCGCGCCCATTTGCAGGGCCATGTTCATTTGCACGGTCATGCTGAACACGTGGAAGAAGGGCAGGACGGCCAGCATTTTTTCCTGCTTCGGCGTCGGCTTGCCGCCCGTGAACCACAGGTTGGCCTGATACAAGTTGGCGGAAAGGTTGCCGTGCGACAGTGCCGCGCCCTTGGGCACGCCCGTCGTGCCGCCCGTGTATTGCAGGACGGCGATATCGTCCTTCGTGATCTCGACGGGTTTCGGCTTGCCTTTTTTGGCGATCATTTTGGCGAAGGAGAGATGTTTGTCATCTTGCTTGACCTTCACCGTATCGGATTTGCCGAAGAGACCCTTGACGGAATTGAGAGAGCGATAGGCAAAACCCTTCACGCCCGGCAAGGCATCGGCGAGGTCGCAGGTGATGATTTTCTTGAGCCGCGTCTGGCCGAGCATTTTCTCGACCTTCGGCTGAACTTGCTTCACGTTGACCGTCACCATCATGTCGCATTCGCTGTCGTTGATCTGGTGCTTCAGCTCGTGCTCCGCGTAAAGCGGGTTGAAGTTGACGACCGTCGCGCCCGCTTTCATCGCGCCGTAATAAGCGACGACGTAAAACGGCGTGTTCGGCAGGCACAGGCCGATCTTGCTGCCCTTGCCGATGCCCTGATCCTGCAGGCTTTTGGCGAAGCTGTCGACCTGTTCGCCCAGTTCCTTGTAGGTCATGGTCTTGCCCATGAAGTGCAGGGCGGTGCGGTTTGCGTGTTTTTTAACCGATTCGTCGAACAGCGCCACCATCGTGGATTGCGGCACATCGGCGTTCCAGTCGATATCTACCGGATATTTTTTCGCCCAGGGCTGGCCCATCGGCTGCGGATCGGCGTTTTTGGCGTTGTTATTGGCAGCGTCGCCGTTCTTGCCGGCGGGATGGGGCTTTGCGCTCATATCGGTTCTCTCTTTTCAATGTGTCGTTAAAAAATTCCGCTTCACGCACGGCGCGCGCCTTGCCTGCAAGGCAAACACCCGTGCGGCGACACACCCTTTCGACGCCGTTATGATTTATTGATCTGATTTGATCGTTAAAGGAAACCTATCAGGTCGTCTATGGCAAGTAAAGGGGGGAGAGGCAGGCAAATCCTTGATGTGATTATGTATTTTTGCGGTGCCGTATAATGCGCGCGCTTCCTGTCAAAACAAAAACGGCCGCATTCGCTGCGGCCGTTTTGTATATGTTTTTTAAGCTCAGGCGTTCGGCGGCTTGGGCGCGTTTTTCGGCGCGTTTTTCAGCTGCTTGGGCTTGGTGGCTTCCGTTTCCGGCACGGCGGGGGCGAGAAAGTCCAGCAGGCCCGAACCGGTGGAGGGTTTCTTTGCCTGTTCTTCGCGGATTTTATCAACCTGCTTGCCGGCCTCATCGGCGCCTTTGGATACTTTGTCCTTGATGACAAGGAAAGCGCCCTTCAGGTTCCGGCCGAGCTTGCCTGCGGTTTCGCCCGCTTTACCGGCAGCCTGATCGACTTTTTCGGCCAGCGGCTTTGCCTTTTCGGCCAGCTCGATGGTTTTCTTGGTCGCGTCGGTGGAAAGCTCGTCCGCTTTTTTGGAGGCCTTGTTATAGGTCTGCACGGCCTTCGTCGCCGTCTTGATCAGCTTCGCGGTGCGATTGACGGCGCGGGCGTTTTCCTCGCGTTTTTGCTTGCGCTGCTCGGCGGGGTCCTGCTCTTTTTCCAGTTTGTCTTTTGCGTTCTTTTGCATTTTGTTCAGCCAATCCTTCATGCCCATGACGCCTTTCCTTTTTGAATAAAACGGATGCGATAGAGTACAGATTATTACAATGTGCAGCCAGCATAGCCAAGCATGTTGCGCGAGTCAATCCTTATGGAATATTCCAGTGCAAGGAGGGCAAGGGTTTGAAATTGTTTAAATAAGACTGCCTTGGCCGTTATTCGCATTTGAACCGGCGTGACCTGTGGGCAGAACGGCCGCAGGGGTGAGCGCCAGTATGATTTCCTCGCGCGGGGCGCACATTTTTTGCAGGATATCGGCGGGGGTATCCTCCGACAACCAGAATTGAAAGGCTTTTGCCGATGTGAACATTACGGGCATGCGGTCGTGGCAGCCTTGCATCTGCGACGTCGCGGCGGTGGTGACGATGGCGAAGCTTTCGGCGATTGCGCCCGTCTCGGGATTTTTCCAGGTATCCCAGACGCCGGCAAAGGCAAAGGGCGCATTGTTCTGCAAACGTATCTCAAAAGGCGTTTTCGGCCTTTGCCGCGCATCCCATTCGTAAAACCCGTCGGCGGGGACCAGGCAGCGCCGCGTGCGAAAGGCATCGCGAAAGGACGGCTTTTCCGCCATGGTTTCGCTGCGGGCGTTGATCAGTTTTCGGGGACGCGCCTCCTGCGTCCAATGCGGCACGAAACCCCAGAGCAGGGCGTCCAGCATGGTTTTGTCTTTTTTGCGGCGGATAACGGGCGCCTTTTGCCCCGGCAGGACAAGCCCCGCGGGCACGGCATCGCCGCCGTCGGCATCGATGCCGAAAACGTCGCGCAGTTTTTGGGCCGAAGAAGCCTGTTTATAGCGTCCGCACATAGAAGAATTTACCTTTTGGCCTGTTATGGCCTATATTGGCAAAAACCAAAACGACAAAAAAGACCAAAGGATTAGACATCATGGCGGGCAAAACGATTTTGACGGGCGTGCAGGCGACGGGAATGCCGCACCTGGGGAACTATGTGGGCGCCATTCGTCCCGCTTTGGAAAAAGCGGACGGAGACGCGCGCTCGTTTCTTTTTATTGCGGATTATCATGCTTTGAATGCCGTGCGGGACGCGCAAGCTCTCACGCGCGACACATATGAAGTCGCCGCCTGCTGGCTGGCGCTGGGGCTTGATCCTGCGAAAACGATTTTCTATCGCCAGTCGGATATTCCGGAGATTTTCGAACTGACGACCGCGCTGATGGCCGTGACGCCCAAGGGACTGATGGACAGATCGCATGCCTATAAGGCCGCGATGGATAAAAACCGCGCTGAAGGGCGGGATGTCGATGCGGGCGTCAATATGGGGCTTTATACATACCCCATTTTGATGGCGGCGGACATTCTGGCGATGCATGCGCAGATTGTGCCTGTCGGGCACGATCAAACGCAGCACATAGAATTCGCGCGCGACATCGCAGGGTATCTGAATAATACTTTCCGCCCTGTCCTGACGGTGCCGGAAGGATTGATACAGGCGCAGAACGCAACGGTGCCGGGGCTGGACGGGCGGAAAATGAGCAAAAGCTACGGCAATCATATTCCGCTGTTTGCCGAAGCAAAGCAGCGGCAGAAGCTGATCATGAAAATCGTGACGGATTCCAAACTGCCGGCCGACCCCAAAGATCCTGAGGAAAACACGATCTTCCAGCTTTATACCCATTTCGCATCCGATGCGGATGTCGCCGCGATGCGCGACGCCTTCGTGAAGGGCGGCATGGGGTACGGCGACGCCAAGAAGCTTTTGGCCGCGGCGGTGGAAGCGGCGTTGGCCGAACCCTCCCGCCTTTATGCCGCATACATGGCGGACTTGCCGAAGCTTGACAAGATTCTCGCCGAAGGGGCGGCCCGCGCCCGCGTCGTGGCGCGCCGGACATTATCCGATGTGCGCGCGGCCGTCGGCCTCAAACCCTTGGTTTGAAAGATAATATATAGCTAATATTGACATAAGCGCCGCGGAGTCCTAATCTCTGCGGCGTTTTATCGGGCGCGCTGCGGCGTACCCGTTTTTTTATCTCCCGGAGTTTTGAATACGATGTTCGATATCAAGGAAACCCGTTTGCTACAACACCCCACGGTGGAAAAGGCGCTGAAGGCCCTGTTCGGCTTTTTCGCAGATGACGAAAACGGCGATGCTTTTGCCCGCAACGCCATCAAGACGGCGGAGCTGATGACCGAACACGCGCAAAAACCCGATCCCGATGCGATCGCGGCCAGCATCCTGATGAACGGCATGATCCTGCGCTATGAACCGCAGCAATTCGCCGCCAGCGTCAGCCCCGGGGCGGCGCATTACCTGCGCCGATTTTACGACATCGATCCCGAAAACCCCGCCGGTGCCGCGCCGGCGGAACAGCAGGTATTGCTGGCTTCCTCCATTCAGGGGTTGTCGCAGATCGCCCGCGTGATTGCCGACCCCGATTTCTACGATGCCGACAGCGGCATCTATCTGGACTACCGCCGCGTGAAGCAGATACTGGACAACAACCGAAAGGCGCTGGATGCTCTCGTGCCGCAAACGGCGGAGCGGGGCATGGCTGCCCTCGCGCTGGAAAAATTCACCGCCGCGCAAGAGGCGCTTGAGGCGAAGGTCAAGGCCGCGCAGGCGGAACGGGCTTTTGAAAAAACGGGCCTGCCCGACCATCCCTTCGTGCGGGATGTGTATGACTATATGCTGGCCGACAATCTGCAAATGCACCCCATGGGCGGCTATGCGGAGACGAATGCGCGCATTGCCAAAGTGCTGGTCGATACGGGCGCGACGCAGGATCCGGAAGTGATCGGCGCGGCGCTTTTGAACCAGCACCACCCGAAGGCCCCCGACGTGCTGGAGAGCAGGTTTTCGCCTTTTCTCGCGGCGCTGTTCAACGCGTCTTCGCCCTGGGCGCGGTTCGGCGGCGCGGAAGATCGACAACCGCCCGCGCCCGAGGTGCGGCGCCTTGGCGAGATGATCACCCATGCGCATCATCTCAGCTTTTTGGAAGAAACCCTTGCCCATTATCCGCTGTATAAAGAGCGCATGGGACGGGAAAGTCTTTACAACTGGCTGGAAAGTCTGGAAAGCCTCACCGACAAGGTGAAAAAAGGCGCGGCAGCCGAACCGCATGCCGGCTTGAAATCCCGCATGGAACAAGCGGCGGCAGGGGCGCGTTGGCTTCTGTATGTGCCTGAAAACAAAGCCATTCGCGCACCCGGCACGCCGAAGCGGGAGCCCGGCTGGTAATAAAAGCGCCTCGACCTTGCTTTTTCCGGCGTTTTTATGTATTGTCTGCCTCCAGAGGAAAGACATGAAAAACGGCTTTTTGACAGTATTGTTCGTCATGATGCTCGCGACGCCCGCCGTGGCGGATACCGCAGCGGGAACGCTGTCTGCTTCCCGTGCCGAAAAAGCCGCGCTGGCCGAGCTTTTGTCCGCCCGCATCAAGGCTGCCCTGCAAGGGGAGGAATACCGTCTTGATAAATCCTGCGATTCCGAGGATGACTGCACCATTTCCATTCGCCCCTGAGCAGGGTGAAGCGGATTATATTTCAAAAAATATTCATAGACCCTAGACCCTGATGCCGTAATCGGGCATTTTGGCCTGTATTCCATGGTTTTATGCGCGTATCCGCAAGCGGTGCGCGGGCATGAAAGAAAGACGAAAAATGACCGCCGAGACACAACAGGACTATTCCAGCACCATCCATCTGCCGAAAACGGATTTCCCGCGCCGCGCCGGCCTGACGGAAAAGGAACCGCTCCTTCTGGCACGTTGGGAAAAGATGGATTTGTACCAGCGCCAGCGCGAAGTGGCGCAGGACCGCGAAAAATTCATCCTGCACGACGGCCCACCCTATGCGAACGGTCATATCCACATGGGTCATGCCGTGAACAAGATTTTGAAAGACGTGGTGAACAAATACTGGCAGGCGCTCGGCTATAACGCGCCCTATGTGCCGGGATGGGATTGCCACGGCCTGCCGATCGAATGGAAGATCGAGGAAAAATACCGCGCCGAAGGGCAGGACAAGGACGCGGTCGATCCGCTGGACTTCCGCGCCGAATGCCGCGCCTTCGCCCAGAAATGGGTGGATACGCAGGCGGCTGAATTCCGCCGCCTGGGCGTGACGGGGGATTGGAAAAACCCATATCTCACCATGACCCATGGCGCCGAAGCTTCCATCGTGCGCGAAATCCACAAATTCCTGCAAAACGGGTTGCTGTACAAAGGCGTGAAGCCCGTTTTGTGGTCGGTGGTGGAAAAAACCGCGCTGGCCGAAGCGGAGGTGGAATACAAGGATCATAAATCCATCACCGTCTGGGTGAAATTCCCCGTCGCGTCGTCGCCGGTGAAAGAACTGGAAGGTGCGAAGGTCGTCATCTGGACGACCACCCCGTGGACGCTGCCCGGCAACCGCGCGATCGGTTTCGGCAGCGGGATCGACTACCTCGCGGTGGAGGTCGTCTCTGTCGAGGAAAACAGTCTTGCCGCCGCCGGCGAGCGTCTGCTGCTCTGCGCCGACCTGAAAGACAGCGTGTTGAAAGACGCTAAAATTACCGAAACGAAAGAAATCTGGCGCGGCAAGGGCGCGGATCTGGCGGGCACACTCTGCCGTCACCCGCTGCATGCCGCCGGCTATGATTTCGACGTGCCTATGCTGCACGGCGATTTCGTGACGACGGATGCCGGCACGGGCTTCGTGCATATCGCGCCCGGCCACGGTTACGATGACTGGAAGCTCATCATGGATCACAACGCCGCGGTGGATGCCGATAAACGCATCCCCATCGAATCCGCCGTGGATGACGAAGGCGTCTATACCCGCAAGCATCCGGCTTTTGAAGGCAAGGTCGTTTATACCCAGAAGGGCGAGATGGGCGATGCGGGCCCTGCGGTCATCAAGGTATTGCTGGAACAAAACGGCCTGCTCGCCAAGGGCAGCCTGCGTCATGAATATCCGCACTCCTGGCGCTCCAAGGCGCCGCTGATCCACCGCGTAACGCCGCAATGGTTCATTGCGATGGAAGGCGATGCGGGCAATGACGGCGCGGGGAAGGCAACCTTGCGCGAAAAAGCATTGCAGGCCATCGGCGATACCCGCTGGGTGCCGGCGCAGGGCGAAAACCGCATCCGCGCCATGATCGAACAGCGCCCAGACTGGTGCATTTCGCGCCAGCGCGCCTGGGGCGTGCCGATCGCGCTGTTCGTGCACAAGGAAACGGGCGAACCGTTGAAGGACGCGGCGGTCGACCAGCGCATTTACGATGCTTTCGCCAAGGAGGGCGCCGATGCCTGGTGGTCGCACAACCCGCAGGATTTTCTGGGCAACGACCACAAGCTGGAGGATTACACGCAGGTTTTCGACATCGTGGACGTGTGGTTCGAATCCGGCTCCACCCATGCTTTCGTGCTGGAAGACAGGCCGGAGCTGTCGTCGCCCGCCGACCTGTATCTGGAAGGCTCCGACCAGCATCGCGGCTGGTTCCATTCCTCCTTGCTGGAATCCTGCGGATCGCGCGGGCCTGCGCCGTTCAAGGCGGTGCTGACCCATGGTTTCGTGCTGGATGAAAAAGGCTATAAAATGTCCAAATCGCTCGGCAACGTGGTGGATCCGCAAGACCTGGTCAAGGAATACGGCGCGGATATCGTGCGCCTTTGGACGATGCTTTGCGATTACGCGCAGGACATCCGCATCGGCCGGAATACGCTGAAGAACACGGCGGATATTTACCGCCGCATCCGCGGCACCTTCTGCTATCTGCTCGGCAGCCTTGACGGCACGGCGGGCGACGTGAAAACGGAAGAGCTTTCCGGCCTTGACCGCTACATTCTGCACCGCCTGCGGGAAATCGACGTGCAGGTGCGCAGCGCCGTGCAGGATTACGACTTCCAGCATCTGGTCAATACTGTGCACAATTTCTGCGCGCGTGAACTGTCGGCGTTTTATTTCGACATTTGCAAGGATACGCTCTATTGCGAAGCGGTGAGCAGCCGCAAGCGCCGCGCCGTCGTGCATGTGCTGGACAAGGTTTTCGCGCATCTATGCCATTGGCTCGCGCCCGTTCTGACCTTCACCTGCGAGGAAGCATGGCTGTCCTACAAGGGGCTGGCCTTTGACGACCTCAAGGAAAGCATCCATCTCTCCGTCATGCCCGAAGCGCCGGTAGCGTGGGAGGATGCGGCGCTGGCCGAAACCTGGGAGAGGATCATCGACGCCCGCGCGGTGGTGACCGGCGCGCTGGAGATCAAGCGCGCGGAAAAAGCCGTTGGCGCCTCGCTGGAAGCCGCGCCGGAAATCCACGTCGCCGATGCCGCGCTGGCCGAAACGCTGAAAGGCGTCGGTTTTGCCGATATCTGCATCACCTCCGGCATCGCCATCATCGCGGGGGCCGCGCCCGAAGGCGCCTTTACCGTGAGCGGCATCGAGGGGATCGGCGTCGTGTTCAAAAAGGCCGAAGGCGATAAATGCCCGCGCTGCTGGCGTTATACCACCGACAAGGGCGCGGTTGCCGCGCATCCCGACCTGTGCGCGCGCTGCGGCGATGCGGTGGAAAAGGAAGCCAAGGCGGCTGCCGCCTGATCGCTCTCAAGGCATTGTCTGTGTGCCCGGTCCGCGCGGCGGCCGGGGGGGCGGCATCGGAACAGGCGGATCGAATTCCCGCGTGTCGAATTTTGCGCTGAAACGGTCGTAAATCTGCCGGTAGCTGCGCGGCTGTCCGCCGCGGGTATAGAACACGTTGCGGTTCGACCGCGCCGCGCTGCGGAACGTCGTTGCCGCCGCACGGTTGCTGTTGCGCTCCAGATGATTGATGAAGGTCACGGCCTGTCCGACGCCGAGGAAATGGGCGAGGTATTGATCCGTGCGCGTAATGTTGCGGTTGGGGAAATTGGCCTGCAACCCTTCGTAATTCGCCTTGATGAATTCCGCGCCCATCAGCGCCGAAATGCGCGGATCCGCACGCAGGCCCAGCGCGTATTTTTTCAGGAACGGATTGCCGATATCGGCCGTCAATTTGCCGGGGGCTTCTTCCGTCACCTCGATCTTACGGGCCAGATCGGCCAGGCCGTATTTGGCGCCGTGCTCGTGCAGCATGAGCAGCCATGTATTGTCGATGAACTGGAAAAGCCCCGTCGCGCTGGAGGTCGTGGCTTCGACATCTGTTATGAAGCTGCTCTCCGCGCTGACCAGCTCCATCATGTAAGCGTATTCCACGCCGACGACTTTGCTGGCATGGCGGACGGCGAAGGCATCGGCGGGGGTGACGGGGCGGTGCTCCGTCGCGTAGGTGGCGGAATCTTCTTTCGCCTGCCGCGCCGCTTCCTCCAGCATTTCGCTGACGCTCTTGCCGGGCTCGAACAGCGGGCGGCTCATCTGGACGAATTCCGAACGCGCCGCGCGGTGCAGGGGCCCGGACATGCCGTCGGCGCCGCGAATGCCGAGATCGAAGCCGAGGATCATGAGGTTGACCTGATCCAGCGCCACCTGCTGGTTCGGGCGGTAATCCGCACCGTCATAGCCCATGCGCTGCGGCATCTCGGTCTCATGCTGCATGTATTCCGCGCCCATGATCGCCGATACGCGCGGGTTGTGGCGCAGGGAGATGATCTGGCGCAGCACGTTCGGGTCCTGCACCGATACCAATGTGCCGTAGGATGTTTCACGCACGTTGATGCGGCTGGAGAAAAAGCCGAAGCCATGCGCATCGCCATGCTGCTTCATCAGATACAGCCACGTCGGCACGTTGAATTTGAACAGCGCCGTGCGCTGCAGGCCGGAGCGGTCACCGCCCGCGACGATGCCGCCCGTTTGCGTCAGGCGCGTCATGTAAACGCCATGGTCGATATCCGCCTGTTGCGCGGCAAAGCGCAGCGTGGCGGCCACGGCGCGCGGAAGCTGCCATGTTTTGGCGTCTTCCCGCGCGGCGGTTTTGATTTCGGCGATGACGTCCCGCTCCTCGCGCGTCAGCGTACCGGTCGTTTCCGTATCGCCGCGCAGGGCGCGAAACTCGGCGATGGATTGCCTGTTTTCCTCGAAAAAGATATTGCGCGCCTTTTCATCGTCGCTGGAAAGGATTTCCTGGATGGAAGGCGCCGGTGGCAGCGGGATGACGGGCGCTTCGGCGGGAATCACAATCGGCTGCGTTTGGCGCGCCTGTACGCTTTGTGCGGCGTCCTGACTGTCGGCAGCGGCATCCTTGGCGACGGGCGGGCCGGGCAGTGCCACCATGGCCAGCGCCACCGCCGCTGTATTAAAAGCGCGCCGTGCCTTGTCTTTCAGCGTTTTTTTGACTGCATCTTTTTCGGGATGGCTTGTCAATACTGCCCCTCGCATCCTTGTCCATTACATAAATAAAATACCACCGGTGGTTTAATAAAAGCTTATCGCCTTGGCAAGCTTCTTGTGCGGAAAATTGAAATAAAATTACAGAAACTGCACCGAAAGCCCTCCTGCACTATTCATTTATAGAGATATTCTATGAATATAGCGCTGTTTGATCTTTTATAGTGTCTGTGACTTATTCATCAAAAGACCGGCAACAAGAACCGGATTTAAAACTGAAAGGATAAAGATATCATGACCGCCGAAACCGCTTTGCACGCTGTCTCCGCCGCCGTCAATGTGGATGCTTTGCGCGACGTTCTGCCCGATTTTGCCAAAGACATCCGCCTGAACCTGTCCGGCGTTCTCAAAGAAGACCCGAATGCGGGGCTGAAGCTGAATCAGGTGCTGGGCATTGCCCTTGCCGCCGCCTATGCGACGCGCAACCACGCCGTGATCCACGCGCTGGAGGGCGAATCGAAGGAAGTGCTGAGCGCGGAGGAAGTGAATGCCGCCAAAGCCGCCGCCACCGTCATGGCGATGAACAATATTTATTACCGTTCTTTATATATGACGGAAGACGCGGAACTCGGCAAGCTGCCCGCAGGTTTGCGCATGAATGTCATCGGCAGCCCGGGGATCGACAAGATCACCTTCGAGCTTTACGCCCTTGCGGTTTCCGCCGTGAACGGCTGCAGCGCCTGCGTGAAGTCTCATGCGGGCAAGGTGCAGCAGGAAGGCCTCTCGCGCGGCGCCGTCCAGCAGACGTTTAAAATTGCGGCCGTGCTGTTTGCAACGGCCCAGGCGCTTTCCGTCTAAATCGAACGATCCACCCGAACCAAGCGAAAGGTCATATCATGTCCGGTAAAAACCATCAGGTTGTGAAAAGCCTGTCCGTGCTGCTGGCAGATACATATCTGCTCATGCTGAAAACGCAAAATTATCACTGGAACGTGACAGGCCCGCATTTCGGCGCGCTGCACACGCTGTTTCAGGGACAGTATGAAGAGCTTTTCACCGCCGTCGACGAGCTGGCCGAACGCCTGCGCGCCCTTGGCGAAAAGGCGCCCGGCAGCTTTACCGATTTTACCAAACTGTCCAAGCTGAAAGAGGAAACGGGTCATCCCGCCGCGAACGACATGATCCAGAACCTTGCCGACGATCACGAAACGCTGGCCGCCGATGCGGATGCCGTGCTGAAAGCTGCAACCGAGGTCGGTGACGATGCGACGGGCGATCTGGCCATTGAACGCATCCAGCTGCACCAGAAAGCGGCATGGATGCTGAAAGCGCATCTTGCCAGCTGACAGATGGCCGGGGTCGCATAACAAGCCGTCCGGCATGGCGCCGGGCGGCTTTGCTTTTGCTTATGCCGGCGGCGCGTGGCCGGAAAAATATTCCGCCAGATAATCGATGAAGGTACGCATGCGCGCGCTCATGTGCCGCTGATAGACCCAGGCAGCCTGAATGACCAGCGCCTCGTCCTCATACCCCTCCAGTGCGATTTCCAGCCGGCCGGACAGGATATGCGGGCCGGCGATAAACGTCGGCAGCAGCGCGATGCCGCAGCCGTCCAGCGCGCTTTGCAGCAGCAAAAGGCCGTTGTTGGAAACAAAGCGCCCACGCACGGGCTGCAGGTGCCTGCGCCCGCCGACAATGAACGGCCATGCCTTGCCGTCGTTGAGGTTGCTGTAGCTCATGCAATTATGGTGCAGCAGGTCCTGCGGCTTTTGCGGCTTGCCGTGCGCGCGGTAATAATCGGGGCTGGCGACCACCACGCGGCGGCTTTCGGCCAGTTTGCGCGTGACCAGCGTGGGGCTGTCCGGCGTGCCGATGGCGACGGCAAGGTCGAAATCCTCGCTCGCCAGATCGACAAGCCGGTCGTGCAGGGTCACCCGCAGCTCCACATCGGGATAGGTATCAAGATAGCCCGCGACGGCAGGGCCGAGGTATTGCGTGCCGAAGCTGACGGGCGCGCTGACCTTCAGCGTGCCGACGGGTTTTTCGTTTTGTGCGCGCAGTTGTTCTTCCACCTCCGCAAGTTCGGCGAGCAGACGGCGCGCCTCCTCGAAATAGCGGTAACCCGCATCGGTCAGGCTCACCTTGCGCGTGGTGCGGTGGAACAGGCGCACCTTCAAATCGTCTTCCAGATCCTTCACGCGTTTGCTGATGACGGAATTGGCCAGATGCAGGCGTTTGGCCGCGGCGGCAAAGCTGCCGCTTTCCGCCACGCTCACAAAGGCTTCTATATTCGATAAGCGATCCATATGTTTATATTATTCGAAAATATCGAATAATGAATGAATAATTTTGAGTATTAATTATTTAATAGGAAAGAATTATATTGGAATGATCGAACAAGCACCCCGTCGTGCGGAAAGAGAGGACGTCATGCAAATCCTGCGTCAAAGCCAAGAGCGTGGTTATACGGAAACAGGCTGGCTCAAAAGCTGGCACAGCTTTTCCTTCGGCGAGTACCACGACCGCGCCCATATGGGTTTCGGTCCCCTGCGGGTCATCAACGAGGATATCGTCGCCCCCGGCGGCGGTTTCCCCATGCACGGCCATGCGAATATGGAGATCATCACCTATGTCCTGTCCGGCCGGCTGGAGCACCGCGACAGCCTCGGCAACGGCGATGTCATCCGCCCGGGCGAAGTGCAGGCCATGAGCGCCGGCAAGGGCATCCTGCACAGCGAATTCAACCCGTCGGAAACGGAGCCCGTGCATTTGCTGCAAATCTGGATCATGCCGCAGGAAAGCGGCGGGCGTCCGGCATACCAGCAGGCGGTTTTCGCGGCAGCGGGTTTTGATAACCGCTGGCAACTGCTGATCACGCCAGACGGGCGGGACGGCACCTTGCGGATCCGCCAGGACGCCACCCTGCGCGCCGCCCGACTGCAGGCGGGCAAAAGCCTGTCCTTTGATCGCGACCCGCACAAAAAATACTGGTTGCAGGTCGCCAAAGGAACGGTCACGCTGGACGGCGCGACGATCAAGGCGGGGGACGGTTTTGCCATCGCCGGCGAAGACGGCGCGGCCGCGCTGACGGCCGCGGCGGCGGAGACGGAAATCCTGCTGTTTGAACTGCCCGTTTAAGGGCGCATGCCAAAACAACCATGAAAAAGGATGAAGTGATGTCAGAGAAAAAAGCCGTCAAGCTGGTCGCCTTTTCAGGCTCCGCCCGCAAGGATTCCCTGAACCGCAAGCTGCTCTCCCGGGCCGTGAAAGCGGCGGAGTCGGCGGGGGCGGAGGTGAGCGTCGTCGACCTCGGCATGCTGGATCTGCCGATTTACGACCAGGATCGGGAGGCGGAGGCCGGCTTCCCGCAGGCGGTGCTGGATCTGAAAAAAACGATGCGCGAGAGCGACGGCTTCCTGATCGCTTCGCCCGAGCATAACAGCGGCTATTCGGCGCTTTTGAAAAACACCATCGACTGGACGTCGCGTTCCTCCGGCGCGGACGATCCGGGCCTGGCGTGCTATGCGGGCAAATACGCCGCCCTTCTGGCGGCATCGCCGGGCGCGCTTGGCGGCTTGCGCGGCCTTTTCGCCTTGCGCGAATTGCTGCAGAACATCGGCGTGACGGTCTTGCCCGGCATGCAGGCGGTCGGCAGCGCCCATCAGGCCTTTGATGACGACGGCAACCTGAAGGATGAAAAAACGGCGGGGAATGTCAACAACCTTGTCGCCGCGCTTGTCTCCGCCTTGCAAAAAATCCGCGCATAAGAGGGATTTTCCGGCTCATGAACGCGCAGCGCCTGACATTGCTGGAGGGGGACGTGCCGCGGCACGTTCTCCGCCTTGCCGTGCCGCTGGCGGGCGGCATGCTGGCGCTGCGCCTGTCGAGCCTTGCCGATGCGTGGTTCGTCTCGCAACTCGGCACGGCACAGCTCGCGGCGCTCGGCTTTACCATGCCGATCGTGATGCTGTACATGGGCGTGATCTTCGGTATCAATGTCGGCACCTCCACCGCCTTGTCGCGCGTTTACGGCGAAGGGGACATGGCGCGGTTCAAGCGCATGGCGACCGATGCGATCGTGCTGTCCCTCGTCACGGTGACGGCGGCGGCGGTGCTGGGCTTTTTGCTCATCGTTCCCGTTTTCCGTCTGCTGGGCGCGGGGGAGGATACGATGCCGCATATCTGGCGGTATATGGCGATCTGGTATTGTTCCTTGCCGTTTCTGGGGCTCATGATGATCGGCAATGCCTGTATCCGTGCCACGGGCAATACGCGTTTTCCCTCCGCCGTCATGACGGGGCTGGCGGTGCTGAGCATCGTTTTCGACCCGCTGCTGATCTTCGGCTGGGGCGGTTTTCCGCGCCTGGAGCTGGCGGGCGCGGCGGTGACGCAGGTGATCGCCTGCTATCTGACCAGCATGATCTCGATTTTCGTGCTGATCTTCCGCGAGGGGATTTTGGAAGGGCCGGTTTTTCACAAAAAAATCCTGCAGTCGTGGCGGGCGGTCATGCAGGTGGCGGTGCCCAGCATGATCAGCAACCAGACGCTGCCGATTTCGGCGGCGATCATCACCTGGCTGGCGGCGGGCTTCGGCGAGGCGGCGGTGGCGGCCCTCGGTGTGGCGACAAGGATCGAGAGCGTGGCAACGCTTGCCTTTTATTCCATGGGGGCAGGGGTGTCCATTTTCGTGGGCCAGAACTTCGGCGCGGGCAACTACGGCCGCATTCAGGAGGCCACGTTCGCCGGCATGAAATACGCCTTTATCTGGGGTGTCCTGATGGCGCTGGGGCTCTGGGTTTTCGCGTCCGATATTCCGCGCCTGTTCGACGACCATCCGGGCGTCATCGCCTATACCGCGCAATACCTGCACTGGGTGCCGCTGAGCTATCCCCTGCTCGCCCTCATGGTCGTATGCAACGCGCGGCAGAACTCGACCGGACAGCCGTTCAAGGCAACGTTCATGATCTTGCTGAAAGCCGTCATCATTTATCTGCCGCTGGCCTGGGTGACACAAAAATACATGGGATTTTTCGGCATCATGGTGGCTTTAATGATCACCAATGCCATCGTCGGCCTGCTGGCGCTTTATTGGAGCCGCAAGCCGGTGGCCTGACGCATTTTCCCGCTTGCGCGGCCTTTGCCTTCGGCCATATGATCGTGCCGTAACCCTTTTGAACAGGTGCAGCCATGCCCGTTGCGGCGCAAACCGTCCTTCTTCTTTTCCTGTCCAACATTTTCATGACCTTTGCCTGGTACGGGCATTTGAAATACAAATCCGCCGCGATCTGGATCGTGATCCTGGCCAGCTGGGGGATCGCCTTTTTCGAATACTGCCTGCAGGTGCCGGCCAACCGCATCGGCCACGGCACATTTAATGCGGCGGAGCTGAAAACGATACAGGAAATCCTGACCCTTGTCGTTTTCGCGGGGTTTTCCGTCTGGTATCTGGGCGAGCCGCTGAAATGGAACCACGCGGCAGGTTTTGCCTGCCTGGTGCTGGCGGCATTTTTCATTTTCAAGAAATGGTAGCGCCGAAAACGCGCAGGCTGTCATAGCCGAGGCCGAGCGCGACGCTCGACATGCGGTTGTCTTCCGAAATCACGGCGGCGGGAAACTTGCGGCGGATCAGGTCTTGCAGCAGCGGCATTTCCGTCGGCCCGCCGGTGAGGATGACCATGCCGACCGCTTCCGGCGCGACGCCCGCATCGGCAAGGCAGCGGTCAAGGGCACTGAAAATGTCCGTCATATCCGCGCCGATCGCCGTATCGAATCCGGCGCGGGTGCAGGGAATGTTTAAATTCGGCTCGACGAAGGGCAGGGCGGCAAGGGTTTCCGTTTTCCGCGTCATGTCGATTTTGCAATCTTCAACGGCGGACAGCAGCTTGTGCCCGTTTTCATGCTCCAGCAGGTGCAGATAGCGGCCCAGTTTTTCAGGGGCGTGCGACTGGCGATAAACGGCGCGCATGTCGGATTTGAATTTAGGGGTGTAGAGGAAATTCACCTTCGACCATTCCGACATGTCGTGAAACGGCGCTTGCGGCAGCGTAAGATTTTTATCGCCGTAAGTCGTGTCATAGCCGAAATGCGGCATGAAGGCGGCGAGGCTCAACTGCTTGTCGAAATCGTTGCCGCCGATGCGCACGCCGCTGTTGCCCAGAATGTCTTCCTTGCGGTCGGGCTTGTCCGCATAGGCGGCGGCGATCTTGATCAGCGTGAAATCCGACGTGCCGCCGCCGATATCCACGACCAGCGCCAGCGTTTCGCGGTTGACCTTCCGTTCATGCGCGAAAGCGGCGGCGATGGGCTCGAACTGGAAACGGATATGCCGAAAACCCGTTTTGCGGGCGATGGCGGCAAGTTGATTTTCGGCGGCGCGGTCGGCGGCGGCATCGTGGTCGACGAAATGCACGGGGCGGCCCATGACGGCATGTTCCAGCGCTTGCCCTGCCGCCCTCTCGGCACGGATTTTCATCTGGCGAAGGAAATCGGCGATGATTTCGTCAAATTTTTTCGGCTTGCCGTTCACCGCCGTGCTCTGCCGCATCAGCGACGTGCCGAGGATGCGCTTCAGGCTGAGCATGAAACGGCCTTCCTCGCCTTCGAAAAACAGCTTTTGCGCGGCGCGGCCCGTGGCGGGAGCGGGCAGATGCGGCGCGTAGAACAGCGCCGTCGGCAGCGTGTCGGATGTGTCTTCGACGGGAACGAGAGAAACGCGTTCCGCACCGCTCTTCGGTGCGGATATACCAAGGGCGAGCGCGGAATTCGATGTGCCGAAATCTATGCCGCAAGTCAGCATGGGCGGACTCCGTGTTGAAGAGGGGCCGCAGCCGCGTTTGCCGGTCAGGCCGTTTTTTTCACTTTGTTGCGGTGGCTGATCAGGAAGGCGAAGCTGAGTATCTTATACGCCAGTTTCGCGGCGAGGAAGTCGCAGCCGTGCAGGTTCGGCTTGGGCGCCAGCTCGTTGACATCGGCGCCGACGATATGGCCGACTCTGGCCACTTCGCGGATCAGGGTCATGGCGTCATCCCAGAACAGGCCGCCCGGCTCCGGCGTGCCGGTGGCGGGGATCAGGCTGGAATCGAAACCGTCGATGTCGAAGGTCACGTAAACGGGTTTGCCCTTGAAATGCTTCAGGGCCTCTTTCATGTTCCATTCCGCCTTTTCGCGCGCCCAGTAGATTTTGACGCGGTTCTTGTTTTTTTCAAGGAAGGGGATCTCCTCCTGCGAGATGTTGCGGATGCCGAAGGACATGACTTTCACGTTCTTGTGATCCAGCACGCGGCGCAGGGCGGCGGCATGGGAATAATGCTCCCCGTCGTATCCGTCGCGCAGGTCGGCATGCGCGTCGATGTGCAGGACGACAAGCTCCTTGAACCGCCGCGCATAAGGGCGGATGGCGCCGGCGGTAATCGAATGCTCGCCGCCGAAAACCATCGGAAATTTGCCGGCCTGCAGCGCTTCCTCAACAAAGCCTTCCAGCTGGTCGAGGGCCTTCGGCAGGCTCTGGGCGATGCGCGGCGGGTTCATTGTGGCGACGCCGTAGCGGCGGAAGGGCTCGCACCAGAATTCATCGTCAAAAAGCTCGACCTGATGGCTGGCCGCCAGCATCGCCTGCGGGCCCTTGGCCGTGCCGCCGCCGTAGGAAACGGAGGTTTCAAGGCCGAAGGGGATAATCACGGCCTTGGCGTCCTTCGCCGCGCCGGCGTCTTTTTTGGAAAGGCCCAGAAAGCCTTTGGTCGAGGGCAGGAATTGCATGGTTTTGCGTCCTTGTGCTTTTGTTTGCTTATTGCTCGTTTTCGGCGCGGCCGGGGGCGTATTGCGCCAGCCAGACGGTGCGCCCGCCGCAGTCTTGATTGTCAATGTCGCACAGCATAACCGTAAAGCCGTGTTTTGCAAGCAGGCTTGTATATTCTTCCGTGTCAAGACTGGCGTGGTGGAACATATGCCCCTCCATATCCCCGTAGGCGGTGCCGGCCGCCGTGCCGGTATTGAACAGCAAAAGCCCGCCCGCCGCCAGATGTGCGGCGAAAACGGGAAACATGGCGCGCTGGTCGTCCGCCGTCAGGTGAAAAAAACTGTCCCAGGCCAGCACGGCATCGAAACGGCGCCCCAGCGACAGGCGGCGCATGTCGGCGTGGATCCATTCGTGATCGGGAAAGCGCGCGCGGCTTTTTTCCAGCAGCCTGGCGGAAAAATCAACGCCCGTGACCTGCCGGCCTTGTTCGATGAAATAGCGGGCGATCGGCTCCCCCGCGCCGCAGCCGATGTCCAGCACCGCGCCGCCGTCCGGCACGGCGGCGGCGATGCGGGAGAGATAGGGCGTTTCCATGCCGTTGCGGTCGCGGCGGGCATCAAACCAGTCGGCGATCAGGTCGTAGAGCGGGGCGGTTTCCGTTTCTTGGGTCATGGCATCTCCTGAAAAAGAGAAGGGCGGCCGCTTTTCAGGGGCCGCCCTTTTATGCAGACAGGCTTACTTTTTCTTGAAAAGCTTCGCCCAGTTTTTCTTGGAGCGCTTTTTCCAAAAGCCGCGATGGTAGGCATCGGAGGCCAGCAGCGGCAGGACGGAGCCCGCTTCCGCATAGACCATTTGCTCGAGCGCGACATCCACCTTGCCCCAGCTGCAGGCTTCCTTCAGCGTGGAGGAGGAGCAAGCGCCGTCGCGCACGTCGGCAACGGTCAGCTGGATGGCGTATTTGTGCATTTCCGCATCCTTGCCCAGAATCTCGGCGCAGACGACGGTGTCTTGCGTGAAGTTCTTGGGCACGCCGCCGCCGATCATCAAAAGGCCCGTGGTGCCGGCGGCGATCTTGATGTCGGTCAGTTCGCGGAAATCGGCGACGCTGTCGATGCTCATGTAGTTGCCCGGGTTTTTCACCTGGTGCAGCACAAGGCCGAAACCGGCGGAGCTGTCGGTGAAGGCCGGGCAGAAGATCGGCACGCCGTGCTCGTAGCAGGTCTGCACGAGGGAGTTTTTCTTCTTCGCGTTTTTCGTCAGATACTTGCCCATCTCCCAGATGAACTCGCGGGAGGAATAGGGACGCCGTTCCAGCGTATTGGCGATCTCAAAGATCGTGCGGTCCACGGCCTGCAGGTCTTCCTCGTCGATGTAGGTATCGTAGATGCGGTCGATGTAAAGATCGCGCAGCTCGCGGTCGTCCACGGAATCCTGTGCCTGGTAATGCTTGAAGCCGAGGGCTTCGAAGAAGTCCATATCCACGATGGAGGCGCCCGTCGCCACGATCACGTCCACCATGTTGTGCTTGACGAGATCGACGTAGAGATCCATGCAACCGCCCGCGGAGGTGGAGCCGGCGATCGTCAGGATGCTGGTCGAGGATTTGTCCTTCAGCATGGTATTGAAAATCTCGCACGCGCGACCGAGGTCGCGGGAGGTGAAGGACATGTCCGACATCTGCTTGATGATCGGGCGCGCATCAAAGGATTTGATGTCGATATGCTTTACCTGCTTGGCAAGCAAGGCCGCCTTGCGGTTGTTTTTCGGGTGCGGCTTCACGGCCTTCAGGGCCGGCTTGGTTGCGGCTTTGGCGGTTTTTTTCGGCGCGGCTTTCGCCGTGTCCTTTTTCAGGGCTTTCATGGTTTTTCTCTCTTTCCTGAATGAATGTCCGGTCGCGGGGGCGTTTGCCTGTTATGCGGCGCGGAACGCTGTGACATCCGTCGTTTCACGCGCATCGTCATACATGGAGAGCAGCGGCGGCGTCTTGACGGTCACGATTTCGTGCGTCGCAAAGCCGTTGAAGCCGGTGCGCATGGCATTGCCATAGGCGCCGAGCTGGCCGATCTCGATGTAATCCCCTTCGCCGATATCGTCCGGCAGGAAAAAGGGGCCCGGCATATAGTCGATGCTGTCGCACGTAGGCCCGTAGAAACGGAACGGTTTCAGCACGGCTTTTCTGCCTTTGGCACGCGGCTTGGCCGCCGCGTATGGCACACTGTCCGGCGTCGGACGGATAAGACGAACCGGATAGCGGAACCCTATGTGGCCTGCGTCGAACAGGCTGCCATAGGTACCATCGTTGATGTAAAGGACGTCGCCTTTACGCAATTCCACTTTGACAAGCACGGAGGTGCATTCGGCCACCAGCGCACGGCCGGGCTCGCACCAGAACTCATAGGTATCCGCATGCGGCAGCTGCGCGAGACCCTGGTCGATCGCCGCCTTGAAATCCGCCAGCTGCGGCGGCGTCATATCGGGATAGGCCGAGGGAAAACCGCCGCCGATGTCGATGATGTCGACCTTCAGGCGCGGCATGCCGCGCAGGATATCGCCGACCACCGCCAGCGCGGTGATATAGGCTTGCGGGTCCATCGTCTGCGATCCGACGTGGAAGCAGATGCCGAGGCGTTTGGACGCCTTGCGCGCGGCCTTGAGCAGCGCGGGCGCTTCTTCGGGTGGGCAGCCGAACTTGCCGGTCAGCGGCAATTCCGCCGTCGTATTGGGCACGGCGAGGCGCAGCAGCAGGTTCAAGTCCGGGGGAGTGTCGGGGTCTGAATGCCGGCCTGCGCCGGAGTCTGAATGCCGATCTGCGCCGGCGGTGGCAGCCACGATTTTTTCCAACTCCGCCATGCTGTCGAAGGAAAAATCGCGTACGCCGTAGTCGACATAGGCCCGCTCGATGGCATGGCGGCTTTTGACCGGGTGCATGAAAGCAATATGCGCGCCGGGGCACATATCGTGCACCATCTGGATTTCGGTCAGGGATGCGGCGTCGTAGTGACGGATGCCGGCCTCAAACAGGCCGGCCAGCACAAAAGGGTCTGGGTTTGCTTTCACAGCATACAGAACGTGTCCGGGAAAATTGTGCAAGAACCAATGCGCGGCGCTTTGCAGCGCAGCGGGGCGGAAACAGGTTACAGGAACTTCTGGGCGCGAGCGTCGCACCACATCTTCCGGGCCGTTGTATTGATCCATTGCATGAAACCTCATACAGGCTGTTCTTGCTTAGAGAGCACCCGCGCAGCACGAATGTTCGAATCGATCCAACGCGGCCCTCATACTTTAAGGTTATAGGTCAGATGGAATTTTTGTAAAGTATTTTCCCCAATAATTTCCGCCAGGGGCGGCGGCACGGCGGATGCTGCGGCGCAAGGTTTTTCCGGCTGTGCGGCCCGTCAGCCGGGCTTGCGCGCGACGCCGCAGCCGCAGGAAGAGATTTTCTGCGCTTTTTGGGGCGCAGCGTTGATATTGGCGGCGGGCGGCGTCACCTGCTGCGGGCGCAGTTCGATGACGTTCTCGGACTGCGGCGGCGCGGCGCGGCCGCGGGCCAGGATATCCTTGGCCGCGACCTCGATGTCGATGCCGTGGCGGGTATTGGCCTCCACATAGTCGACTTGGCGGACGTAGTTGATGAAAAAGGTTTTCATCAGGGTCATTTTCTCGCGTTGCTCCACCTCGTTTTCCGGCGTGATGGCGCGGCGCAGGTTGTCCTGCACGTTGCCATAGGCCTCGATCACACTGGCGGGGGTAATGGCGCCGCCCACGGCCACGGCTTCTTTTTCCAGCACGGCGACGAAATCCCATGCCTTCAGTTTTTCCTGCAGGGCGGTGTCCGGCGGCGCCAAGGCGCGGCTGAAGCTGCGGACGAGGTCGCCCAGAGGGTCAGGCATCATGATCTCGGCATAGGCGACGGCGCGGCGGGTCTCGGCATTCCCGGCGCTTTCCGCCCGCAGGCGGGCGCGGTCGTCGGCGTTGCCGGTCACGTATTCCAGAGTCGTGGCGAAACGCGCGGACGTCAGCATGTTTTCGTCGGTCAGGCGGATGTAAAGATCGCGGGCGGCGTCATGCGTGGCGGCGCGAAACGCGTCCAGCCCCGTTTCGGCAATATGCGCCTTCAGCGCCTGCAGGGCCGGCGCGGAATAATGCAGGAAATCGGATGGCATGTTCCCGCGACGCCAGTCGATGACGGCATCGATGATCTTCGGGTCGTGCCCGCGGCGGATCATATCGCCGATGCTGGCGACATCGGCCAGCATTTCCATGGCATGAAGGCTGCTGCCTGCGGCGATGGCGTCGGGGTGGGCCTTGACGGCGGCGAAGTCTTTCAGATCGACGGTATCCAGCACGGCCATTTGCGCATCGGTCAGGCGGTATTTGCTGTCCAGGCAGTGCCAGCCTTCATGCGTATTGCCGAATTCGGTTTTCTGGTCGAACGTCAGCCCCTTGATGGCGAAAGGCAGGGCGTGGTCGGACAGCGGCACGATCAGGCAGGGGCGGGATTCGGTGCCGTTCTGGTTCGGGAAGGCGGAAGCCGTCTGCGTGTGGCTGAGAATGCCGGCTTTGGAACGGTAGGGATCCGCCAGATTGTCTGCCGCGCCCATCACGACATCAAACGGAACGGGCAATTCTCCCGATTTTATCAGGTCTTTCGGGGTTTCTGCCAGAATATCGGCAATCACGGGGATCGCGACCGGCAGGCCAAGGGCGATGGCCACGTCTGCCTGAACGGGATCCAGCACGATGATGTTGTTATGGCGGGTTGTGTCCTGTTTCAGGTAATTGCGCAGATGTTGCTCCAGGCTGTCCAGCTGTGCGGAATATTCGGTGCGGGCACGGCCGAGGAGTTTCGGCAACCGCTTGCGCGCGTCCGCCAACAGGATGCGGCGCACTTCCTCGGCATGCGCCAGACTGTCCTGCGTGCCCAGCGCCGGATGACCTTGAACGTCCTGTGCCGTAGCGGTATTGGCGGCGGGAGCGTTATGGCGCGGCGTTTCAACGGCTTCGATTTTTTCCCGCGTTTGGTCGGGCGCGGGCGCCTGCGCCCGCAAGGGGGCATTGCCGCATCCGGTCAGCATGGTCGCGCCCAGCGCAAAGCCGAGCATCTGCCGCCGGGCCGCCTTTTTAAAATCGCTGAAAAGCTTGCTGCGCTCTCCGTTCCGTTTTTGCCCGTCTCGTTTTTGCATGGCCATCCGCAAGGGTAATAAAGAATTCGATTCTATGTAGTGGATTGAAATAATATATCATTAATTAACGTAATATTAAAGATTTTTGTAAGCCGTCACAAAATTCGGATCCCGCACCGCTATTTTCCTTAAAAAATACTTGAAAAAAGCGGATGAATCAATAAGATGCGCGCGAACCGGCACGGGGAAACATGCCTTGAGCCATAAGAAACTTATTCATCAGAGGCGGCTTTAAGGTATGACCAAACTCAGAAATATCGCAATCATCGCGCACGTTGACCACGGCAAGACCACGCTGGTCGACCAGTTGCTGCGCCAGGCGGGCCAATTCCGCGAAAACCAGAATGTGGCCGAGCGCGTCATGGACAGCAACGACCTGGAACGTGAACGCGGGATCACCATTCTGGCCAAAGTCACCTCCGTCATGTGGAACGACGTGCGCATCAACATTGTCGATACTCCCGGCCACGCCGATTTCGGCGGCGAGGTGGAGCGCATTCTCTCCATGGTCGACGGCGTCGTCGTGCTGGTGGATGCCGCCGAAGGGCCGCTGCCGCAAACCAAATTCGTCTCCGGCAAGGCGCTGAAGCTGGGCCTGAAGCCGATCGTCGTCATCAACAAGGTCGACCGCCCCGATGCGCGCGCCGACGAAGTGCATGAAGAAGTCTTCGATCTTTTCGCCGCGCTGGAAGCGACCGACGAGCAGCTGGACTTCCCCGTGCTCTACGCTTCCGGTCGCGACGGCTGGGCGGCAACGTCGCTGGACGCGCCGCGCGAGGATATGAAGCCGCTGTTCGACCTTATTTGCGATTACGTGCCCGCGCCGAAAGTCGAGGCGGACAAGCCCTTCTCCATGCTCGTGACGCTCATCGAAAACAACCCCTATCTCGGCCGCCTGGTCACGGGCCGCATCATGTCGGGCGCGGTCAGGACCAACCAGAGCGTGAAGGGCATCGATTTGCAAAACAACGAAGTCGAAAGCGCCCGTGTGACCAAGATCCTCGCCTTCCGCGGGATCGAGCGTGTGCCACTGGATGAAGCAAGCGCCGGCGATATCGTTTCCGTGGCCGGCATGACCGAAACGACGGTGGCGAATACCGTTTGCGATCCTGCGGTGACGGCGGCGCTGCCCGCGCAGCCGATCGATCCGCCGACGATTTCCATGTCTTTTTCCGTCAACGACGGGCCTTTCGCGGGCAAGGAAGGCAAGAAAGTCACCTCCCGCATGATCCGCGACCGCCTGTTCAAAGAAGCCGAAACCAACGTCGCCATGAAAGTGAAGGACGGCCAGACGTCCGAGACTTTCGAAGTATTCGGCCGCGGCGAATTGCAGATGTCCGTCCTTATCGAAACCATGCGCCGCGAAGGCTTCGAGCTGATGATCGGCCGCCCGCGCGTATTGTTCCAGCAAGACCCCGACACGGGCGAGCGTCTGGAGCCGATGGAAGAAGTCATGATCGACGTGGATCAGGATTACTCCGGTACCGTGGTGCAGAAAATGGCGCTGCGCAAAGGGGAGATGATGTCCATGCAGCCTTCCGGCGCGGGCAAGGTGAAGATGACCTTCCTCGCCCCCACGCGCGGCCTGATCGGCTATCACGGCGAATTTTTGACCGATACGCGCGGCACGGGCATCATCAACCGCCTGTTCCATGGCTATGTCCCCTACAAAGGCACCATCGAAGGCCGCCGCACCGGCGTGCTGATCGCCATGAGCCAGGGGCAGGCGACGGCCTACGATCTTTGGAACCTTGAAGAGCGCGGCGTCATCATGGTGCTGCCGGGTACCGAAGTGTATGAAGGCATGATCGTCGGCGAGCACAACCGCGACAACGATTTGCCCGTGAACGTTCTGAAGGGCAAGAAGCTGACCAACGTCCGCGCCTCCGGCTCCGATGAGATGGTGAAGCTCATTCCGCCGCGCATCCTGACGCTGGAACAGGCGATCACCTATATCGCGGATGACGAACTGGTCGAAGTCACCCCAAAATCCATCCGCCTGCGCAAACGTATCCTCGACCCCAACGAGCGCAAACGCGCCGAAAAGATAGCGGAAGCGGGGTAAGTGTTTGGACGCTGTCATAAAAAAGCCGGGCAGATTGCCCGGCTTTTTTATTCGTCGTTTTTGCTTAAGTAAATTCTATGGCGCTCACATTCTTCTATGATGCCTATCAAGATTCTATCCTGGTAGGCGTTTATCAAATCTTTTAAAAGGAACGAGATAGTTTTACTTGTATCGGATTTTGTGATGATCGCAACGGGAAGGCGCTGCTTGGTTGTTTTTATCGATCTAATCAATAAATCCCCCATATCATCGTTATCGCTTACATTTGTATTAATTAGGTCTAAGTCAAATTGCGTCCTGATTATTGCTAGAGCTTCATGGTGAATTATAACACCTAAAATTCTCTTTATATTGAGGGAAGTTTTTTCTCCCTCCGTAGCTTTGATATTTGTAGACAGCGCCAGATGCTCTGTGTCTGTCAATTTAAGTAGGCGTCGGGCGTGATAAGAAAAGTTAGTCAGATCCTCTAAGGCGAGTGTTTTTTGTCTTTCGTCAATGGGGCCATCAGAAAATGTGGGACTTCCAGATGCAAAAAGGCTTAGCCGTACTGCACAATTCAGAGCGCCTTCATATGCGTGATGTATGGACTCTGCTTTAAAAAACATTTTTATATTGCTCTTAGGGTGCGAACTTCTTAACCCCCCGCACATGCAGCCTGTCGAATTCCTTCTCCAGCCCCGCATTCACGCCGCGGCAGCCGTCGACGACGTCTTTGGCCCAGTTGAAATATTCCAGCTTGCGCGTGTCGTTCCAGTCGGGCGGCGGGCTTTCGAGGATGGCTTTGAGGTTCGAGATTTTATCCGCCATTTTCACCATCTTGGCATTATCCGATTTATGCGGCGCGTGCTCGACTTGCAGGCGCTTGCGCTCCATCTTCGGCAGGGCTTTGTCGTCCGTGCATTCCATGACGATGTCGGCGACATTCTCGCCGAAGGCTTTCACCAGTTCCTCGCGCGTGGTCGCGGTATCCTCCACCGTGTCATGCAGCGCGCCGGCCAGCAGCACGGCCTCGTTCGCGCCGCCCGTATGCCGCGCCAGCAGGTCAACGACTTCGATCAGGTGGTTGACGTAAGGCTCCGCCCGCGCGCCCTTGCGGCGCTGGTCGGTATGTTTTTGCGCCGCGAACATCAAGGCGCGCGTCAGGTTCGGCACGGGGCTGGTCATGTTTTTGCTCTGTTTGTTGTATATAAGATGATCATAACGGCAAAGACGGCAAGAAGACAAGCAAGCTCTGCCCCGCAACGACGTGGCGAAAAAAACTAGAAGAGGGGCAGAAAATGGTGCCGTTGAGAGGATTTGAACCTCCGACCCACGCATTACGAATGCGTTGCTCTACCCCTGAGCTACAACGGCATAAGGCGGCAGGGCCGCCAGATGGCATAAAGCGGCAGAGTTGCCACCTTTGAACGTACCGGACAATAAGGGAAATCGTTTTTTTTTGCAAGCATGTGTTTTTTTGTTGTTTTTCAAGGGTGTGCTTCGGCTCTTGCCGCGGCGGGCGGGGCGTGCCAATCTGTGACATGCCGATATATTATTAAGGAATCAATATGCCCGAGACCGCAAAATCCCCCGCCGCCGCACGCGCATCCGCTGCCCCCGCCGCCGCTGACAACGATGCCGTGACCGATGCCGCCGCGTTTTTCGAGGCGCATCCCGATATCGAAACGCTGGAGGCCTTTATCGTGGACGTCAACGGCGTGTTGCGCGGCAAGCGCATCCCGCGCAGCGGCGCGCTGAAGGTTTTCAAGGACGGGGTGCGGTTGCCGCGTTCCGTTTTCGCGGTCGATATCTGGGGGCATGATGCGCTGGAGGCGGGCCTTGTCACGCAAACGGGCGATAACGACGGCATTTGCCGCGCCGTGCCGGGCACGCTGTCGCGCGCGCCGTGGCTGGAGCAGCCGACCGCGCAGGTGATGATGACGATGGAGGATAGCAACGGTCGCGCCTTCTTCGCCGATCCGCGCCAGGTGCTGAAACGCGTGCTGGATTTCTATGCCAAGGAAGGGCTGACGCCCGTGGTGGCGGCGGAGCTGGAATTCTATCTCCTCGACGGCAAGCCGGACGAGCGCGGCTTTCCGCAGCCGCCGCTGTCCCCGCGCACGGGCCGCCGCGTGCAGGCCTCGCAAATGTACGGCATGGGCGAAGTGCAGGATTTCGCCGCCATCCTGACGGACATCAACCGCGCCTGCATCGAACAGGATATCCCCGCCGATACCACTATCTCCGAAAACGGGCCGGGGCAGTACGAGATCAACCTTTTGCACGTCGCCGATGCCTTGAAGGCGGCGGATCAGGCGATTTTGCTGAAGCGCATCATCAAGGGCGTCGCGCGCCGCCACGGCATGGAGGCGACCTTCATGGCCAAGCCCTACGGCGACAAGGCCGGCAACGGCATGCACGTGCATTTCAGCGTGATCGATGCAGAGGGCAATAATATTTTCGCCGGCACGGACAACAAGGGCTCGGAAAAACTGCGCCACGCCCTTGGCGGGTTGATGGCGACCATGACGGAAGCCGCCGCCATTTTCGCGCCGAATTACAACTCCTACCGCCGCTTCCAGCCGGGATCCCACGCGCCGACGCGCATCGCCTGGGGTTATGACAACCGCACCGCCGCGTTGCGCGTGCCGGAAAGCGGCATTGCGGCGACGCGCATCGAGCATCGCGTCTCCGGCTCCGACGCCAATCCGTATCTGGCGATCGCGGCCATTCTCGCAGGCGCATTTCACGGCCTGTCGGGCCGCATGGATCCCGGCGCGCCTTTGACGGGTAACGTCTATGAATCCATGGCCAAGCACCTGCCCGACGTTTGGGAAGACGCGCTGGAGATTTTCGAGCAATCGGGCTTCGCCGAGCATTATTTCGGCGCGCAGTACCGGCATGTTTACCACGCCTGCAAATGGCAGGAAAAGGAATTGCTGGAGCGGCAGGTCAGCAGCATTGAATACGACGCATATTTAAGGGATTTGTAATCATGGCAGAAGCACGGATGAAGGAGGCCGCCGCACCGGATGCAGCGACAGCCGCGGCGGCAAAACCGGTCGAATACGCGAAAACCTATTATGCCGCCAGCGCCAATCCGCAACCGGCGCGCCCCGCGCTCGCGGGGGATGTGGAGGCCGATATCTGCGTTGTCGGCGCAGGGTTTGCCGGCATTTCCGCCGCGCTGCATCTGGCCGAAAAAGGCATGAAGGTCGTGGTGCTGGAAGCGGCCAAAATCGGCTTCGGCGCGTCGGGCCGCAACGGCGGGCAGATTATCAACGGCTACAGCCGCGATTACGATACGATCAAGGCGCGCTACGGCGAGGATACCGCGCGTGCCGTTCTGAACATGAGCTTTGAAGGCGGCGATATCATCCGCGAGCGGATCGAGAAATACAATATCCGGTGCGACCTTAAAAAAGGCAGCTTCTTTGCCGCCTTCACCGACAAGCAGCTGCACGACCTGGAACACGGCAGGAAAATCTGGGAAGGCGCGGGCCATACGGACCTGTATATGTTCGACAAAACGCAAATCCCGCAGGTGGTCGATACGAATCTTTATATCGGCGGCATGCTGGACAACTGGGGCGGGCATATCCATCCCCTCAACCTCGTCCTGGGCGAGGCCGCGGCGCTGGAGGCGCATGGCGGCACGATATACGAGCAATCGCGCGTGATCTCGATCGACAAGGACAGCCCCCGCCCCGTCGTCAAAACGGCAGGCGGCAGCGTCACCGCGCATTACGTGGTGATCTGCGGCAATGCCTATCTCGGCGATACGATGCCGGAGCTGACCCGCCGCATCATGTCCGTCAGCAGCCAGGTCATTACCACCGAACCGCTGGGGGAGGCGTTGACCAAAAAAATGATGCCCGCCGGTCATTGCATCGAGGATTGCAACTACCTGCTCGATTACTACCGCATCACGGCGGATCACCGCCTGCTCTTCGGCGGCGGCGTCGTTTATACGGGCCATTCGCCCGATGACGTGGAAAAACGCCTCTGGCCCCATGTGCTCAAAACTTTCCCTTATCTGGAAGGCAAGAAGGTCGAATTCGCCTGGAGCGGCAATTTCGCCCTGACGCTGACGCGCATGCCGCATATCGGCCGCCTCAACAGCAAAGTGTATTTCATCCAGGGCGACAGCGGGCACGGCGTGACGACCACGCATCTGCTCGGCCGTATCGTCGCCGAGGCCATCGGCCACCAGACCGCGCGTTTCGATGTCTGGGCGAAAATGAAAAATTACCCCTTCCCCGGCGGGCGCATGTTCCGCGTCCCGCTGACCGTCCTCGGCGCATGGTATTACGGCATGCGGGAAAAACTGGGGATTTAAGTTCACATAACTTGCTTTTTTCTATGTCCGGCTGCCGCAGGGCAGGGGCAGCAGGGTTTCGGTTTGCCCGCAAATCCGCTATTCTGCCTATACAAACAGATTCAATAGATTCATTTGATGCGATGAGAGGGAATCCCGTGGCCAAAACGTCCGCCGATGCCGCAACGGCCAATGCCAAACCTGCCGAATACCGCGTGCTGGCGCGCAAATATCGCCCGCAGAACTTCGCGGAGTTGAAGGGGCAGGATGCGCTGGTGCGCACGCTGACCAACGCCATCGAAAGCGGCCGCATCGCCCATGCCTTCATGCTGACGGGCGTGCGCGGCGTGGGCAAGACGACCACGGCGCGGATCGTGGCGCGCGCGCTCAACTGCGAAACGGGCCCGACGATTACGCCCTGCGGCACCTGCGAGCAATGCCGCGCCATTGCCGAAGACCGTCATGTCGATGTGCTGGAAATGGACGCGGCCTCCCGCACCGGTGTCGACGACATCCGCGAGATCATCGATTCCGTGCAATACGCCCCCGTGAGCGGCCGTTACAAGGTCTTCATCATCGACGAGGTGCACATGCTGTCGAAAGCGGCGTTCAACGCGCTGCTGAAAACGCTGGAAGAACCGCCGGAGCATGTGAAATTCGTTTTCGCCACCACGGAAATCCGCAAGGTGCCCGTCACGGTGCTGTCCCGCTGCCAGCGGTTCGACCTGCGGCGCATCGATGCCGATGTGCTGGACGCCTATTTCAACGAAATCCTCGTGAAGGAAAAGGTGGAGGCCGAAGCGGGCGCGGTCGCGCTGATCGCCCGCGCCGCCGACGGTTCCGCCCGCGACGGGCTCAGCCTGCTCGACCAGGCCATTTCGCGAGAGCCGGGCAAGGTGACGGAAGAGCAGGTGCGCCACATGCTGGGTCTTGTCGACCGCTCCATCACCCTTGATTTGTTCGAAGCCCTGATGAAGGGCGAAAGCCCCGCTGCCATGGGATATCTCGACAGCCTTTACAAAGCGGGCGCCGATCCCGTGATGGTCTTGCAAGATCTGCTGGATTTGACGCATTACCTTACCAAAGTCAAGGTCAGCCCCGAAGTCGCCGCCGACAAGGCGTTGCCGGAGGCGGAGCGTGTGCGCGGCACGGCCTTGTCCAAATCCCTTTCCATTCCCGTGCTGACGCGCACCTGGCAGATTCTGCTGAAGGGTGTTACGGAAGTGCAGCATGCCTTCAGCCCGCAGCAGGCGCTGGAAATGGTCTTGATCCGCCTGCTCTTCGCGGCGGACCAGCCCACGCCCGGCGATCTCGTCAAGCAGATCAGGGACGGCATGCAAAACGGCAGCATCCCGCAAGGAGGCGGAGGCGGCAGCGGTTTCGGCGCGCCGCGCGGCACGGCGATGCAGCACATGGGGCAACACACGGGGCAGCATGCGGGCGCGTTGTCAGCGTCGGCGGTGGCCGCCGCTCCGCAACAGGATTATCAGGCGCAGCTGCATTCGTTTGAGGACGTCGTTGCGCTTTTCGGCCAGATGCGCGAAGTGCTGCTGCAATCCGCCCTCGAAAATTACGTGCATCTGGTGAAGTTCGAACAGGGGCATATGGAGGTGCGCATCGCGGAAGGTGCGCCGCGCACACTCGTCGGCGACATGACCAAATACCTCAATCAGTGGACGGGGCAGCGCTGGATGATCAGCCTCTCGCGCGAGACGGGCGCGGAAACGATCGGCAGCCGCAAACGCGCCGCCGTGGAAGCCGTGCGCGCCGATGTGGAAGCGAGCCCCGTGGTCGCCGCCGTGCTGCTGGAATTCCCAGGCGCGAAGATTCTGGAGATTAAAGACCGCGATCCGGAAATCTAATCACTGCGTAAAACCAAACACAACGTCCCGCCGGAGAGCGCCTTTCCTTTTGAAATCAAGGCGTTTTTTTTTGCGGCTTTGCAGCATTGAAGCGTTTTGTTTTGAAGCTGTTTGTTGACATCGCGGCGGGCGGGGGATAGGTTTTGTATCGATTTAACGAAACCATGTCCACAGACCACCGCGCGGGAGGCGCCGTCGCCCCATGACCAATATTGCCCAGATGATGCAAAAGGCACAAAAGTTCAAACAGCAGATGCAGGAAATGCAGGAACGCGTCCAGCAGATGGAAATCGACGGTTCCGCCGGCGCGGGGCTTGTGACATGCCGCGTCAACGGCAAGTTCGAGCTGAAAATGCTGAAGATCGACCCCGGCATCATCAAGGCCGAAGATGCGGAGGTCATGGAAGATCTCATCATCGCCGCCGTCAACGACGCGCGCCTGAAGGCCGAGAAAACCATGGCCGAGGAAACGCAAAAAGTCATGAAGGAGATGGGTCTGCCGCCGGGGCTGGACCTGCCTTTCTAAGGCGCTACATATTTATTTCAGGAGCAAACCATATGCCTTTCGATTACAAGCAATCCGGCCTGCCCGTGAACGAGAAATGGGAACTGGCCGCCAAAATGTGCAACCGCTGGCTGGACGACAACATGTCCATGTTTGGGCCGGAGCGCATCAAGGACTTCATGCTGGGCCAGCCCGTGGCCGCCGCCAAGCGCCTGTTGAACGATGCCGATAACGCCTCGGAAGAATCCGTGACGCTCGCGCTGCTCGGCCCCGCGAAGGGCATTTTGCTGGCGAAGGGCGAGGCGGAGGTCTTGCTGCGCCATACCTTCGGCGACCGTGCTGTCGACCTGATGCAGACGCTGGCCGATCCGAAAAACGCGAAAGACGCCGGCATGGCGCGCGATGCGAACCGCATTTTCCTGGTCGAGGGGATTTCGACGATGGAAGACCAGATGATCGACCGCAAGCGCATCGATGCCCACCACCAGACGCGTTGGAAAATCCTTGCCAATCTGGAAGCGGGCTTTGCCAAGGTCAAAGGCGAAACCCCCGGCATCGATAAGGTATTTGCGGATTGCCTGGCCCGTTCCCGCGCGACGCTGGAAGGGCTGGACCGCGCCGCCGCCGCGTCCAAAGCCGCCAAACCGCCCAAGCCGCCGGGGGCTTGACCCTCATGCGGCTGATGACGTGGAACATCAACTCCGTCCGCTTGCGGATCGACCTGCTGATGCAGGTGCTGGGCAAGGTCAGGCCCGATGTTTTCTGCCTGCAGGAAACCAAAACGCCGGATGAATTTTTCCCTGTCGATCCGCTGGCCGCAAAAGGTTATGCGCATTACCACTTCGCAGGCATGAAGGGCTATAACGGCTGCGCCGTTTTCTCCAAATACCCGCTGACGGACAAGGCCATCCACCGCCGTTGCGGCAAGGACGACAGGCGCCATATCTCCGCCAAGGTCAAGGCGCCCGGCAAAACGTTCGAGCTGCACAATCTCTATATCCCCGCCGGCGGTTACGAGCCCGATCCCGTCATCAACGACAAATTCCGGCACAAGCTGGATTTCGTGGATGAAATGGCCGCATGGTTCCCGCGCGAGCGCGGCGCGAAGGCGCCGATGGTCGTCGTCGGCGATCTCAACATCGCGCCCTTGGAAAACGATGTCTGGGACAGCAAGAAGATGCAAAAGGTCGTCTCCCATACGCCTGTGGAGCGCGAAAAATTCGCGAAGTTTTATGAATCCGTCGGCTGGGTGGATGCCGTGCGCAAATTCGTGTCCGAAGAGAAAAAACTCTATTCTTGGTGGAGTTATCGCGCCGCCGACTGGGACGCGGCGGACAAGGGCCGCCGCCTGGATCACGTTTGGGTGACCGGGCCTTTGTCGTCCATGCTGCAAAAACAGCAGGTGCTGCGCGACGTGCGCGGCTGGCAGCAGCCGAGCGACCATGTGCCGGTCGTCGTCGATCTCAAAACAGCGGCATAGGAAGCGCCATGGCCTTTAACAGCCCCGAAGAAGAATGGGCCGCGCGCCTGAAGCTGGAGAAAAACGACCGCCTGTTTCTCGCGGTCGCCGAAGGGCATGTGCAAAAGGTCAAGGACGCGATCAAAAACGGCGCCGATGTCAATGCCGACCGCAGCAAGGCGCTGCGGCTTGCGGCAGGGCAGGGGCTTACCGGCATCGTGTCCGTTCTTTTGCATGAAGGCGCGGATGTCGCTGCGCTCGACCATGCCGCCTTGCGCGCCGCAGTCAAGGGCGGGCACGAGGATGCGGCGGGCCTGCTGCTGGGCAAGGGCGCGGATCCGAACGCGGGCGAGGGCGAGGCGCTGATCGAAGCCGCCAAAACGAGCCGCGGCGGCATGGTGAATCTGTTGCTGTCCTACAAAGCCGATCCGCGCGCGGGCGATGACCAGGCATTGCGCCAATCTGCCTTTAACGGCAATCTTGATATCGTGCGCGCGCTGGTGCAGCACGGCGCCGATCCTTTCGCCATGCACGGCAGCGCCCTGAGCCTCGCGCAGGCGGACAGGCACGAGCATATCGTGCAGTATCTGGCCCAGGTCATGCACGACCAGCGCGCATATTTCCGCGATTTCCTGAAAGAAACCGCCGATGCCGATCTGGCCGGCTTTATCCGCAGCCCGTGGCAGGAAGCTTCCGGACGTGATTCAGGCGAACCCGTGCTGATACGCGCCCTGAAAATGAACGCATTGACGGATGTCATGGCGCGCTTGCAAAAGGCGGGCGCGGGGCTGATTGTCGATGATCTTTATAAACTGAAAGACCGCGAAGGGCGCAGTTTCCTGCAGTTGCTCACCGACCGCGGGCAGCTTAAAAAAGTATTCGATTCCGCTTATTGGCCGGGGCGGTTTGACGAAATGGTCGCGGCATGGGAAAAACTGCCCGCCGCGGCGCGGCGGCGCGGCGGCATGAGCGAAACGGATGTCGAGCGCCTGATCGCGCGCAAGAACCAGAGCTTGCTGAAAGACCGCGCCGGCGGGTTGAAGCTCAAACCGAGGCCGCCTGCGCCTTGAAAGGAACGAGGCCGCGGGCTTTGAAAAAATAAGCTGTAAAAAAGAGTCGCCATGCCGCCGAAGGGCGGCATCCGGAAGGCCGACAGGCCGTCTTAAATCATTTGACGCGCAGACGTGCTATCGGATTGCCCTTCGGCGGCATGGCGTCTTTGCTTTTTTTGTCGTTTTCGAATTCTCAGCTTTTTTCGTCGCACCAGCCCTGCCGTTTCGCGCCCTGATAGGGGCGGGCATGGCCGTTATCCATCATTTTTTGCGCCAGCACGTCGCCTTCCGTGTTCGTGGCCTGCGCCAGCACACGGCCGGCGTATTTTTCAAGGCGGATGTTGTAGAGCGTGACCTTGCCGTCGGCCAGCAGGTCGGCAAGGGCGCGTTTTGCGGCCGCGGCCCTGGCGCGCTCCGATGCGCATTTGCCGCGCAGCTCGGGCGCGTCGATGCCGGCCAGGCGCACATGCGTTTCCACTTCCTGCCCGATCCAGACCTTCATGCGCACGGCGATGGTATCGCCGTCCAGCACGTCCAGCACGTCGCCGAAAACCGGCCCGGGCAAGACGTCCGAGCGCGGCGAAGCTGCCGATTGTGTCGCCGCGAAAGGTAAAAGCAGCATGAAAAGGCAACAGGCGAATGCGTATGTATGCAGATGTTTGAGGGGGCGCATGCGGGTCCTCCATTCTTCTTCCAAGACATATCATGTACAATTATAAGTTGTAAATAATAAATGTTTCGTGTATAAATTGTATACAAAAGGAATGTCCAAACGCCATGTCCGCACAGGAGCAATATCGCCAGACGGCGGTTTTTGATACGGAGGCGCCGCTGGCGCAGGCCGCGCGGTGCCTCGATGCATGGCTGGCGGAAGAGGGGCGCCGCCTGCCGTCGCGGCAGCGGCGAAAGGCCGCCGCCCTGATCGCCCGCTATTTCCTTTACGAGGATTGCGTGACGGATGCGTTGATCATGTCTTTTTTACGGCATTACGCAGGCTTTCGCGCAATCGACATGGAAGATCCCGCATCGGTGCGTCAGGCGTTGAAAACGGTGCTGGATCAATCCCAGGTCGCAGAACCGCCGCCGCCGGCTTTTTTATCACGTGCTTATGTTTTGGCGGCGGCGGTTTTTCTGTGCCTGTTTCTGGCGGCGCTTTATTTCCGCCCCGCGCCGGCCTCGGCGACCATCACGCCCGCGCAACAGGCGGCGCTGAAACAGCAGGTGCAAATCATTACAGCATTGGATGATGCGGCGACCCCCGCGGCGGTCTGGGCGGCAGTAAAGGCGCCCTTTGCGGTTCGCAGCTACAAATATTTGACGGCGACGGATTATGCGGCGGCCAAGGCTTTTCTGGATGACTGGATCGCGCGGTTGGAACAGCCGCGTCCGTTGCAATAATCACTTCGCACGCGGATGTGATTTTGAATAAATCTCCAGCAGCTGCGCATTGTCGAAATCGGTATAGCGCTGCGTTGTCGTCACGGATGCGTGGCCCAGCAGTTCCTGAATGGCGCGCAAATTCGCCCCGTTCGCCAGAATGTGCGTGGCAAAGCTGTGACGCAGCGCGTGCGGCGTCAGTGTTTCGGGCAGGCCGAGGGCACGGCGCAAATGGCGCAACTGCCGTTGCGCCACGCC
>Ga0206101_1000043_pt1 | contig 54733 bp, 60 predicted proteins | sample 1B0metagenome_FD_148613 | JGI IMG/M metagenome (GOLD analysis project Ga0206101, IMG submission 148613) | Enriched microbial communities from leaf-cutter ant dump, University of Wisconsin, Madison, United States - 1B0 | ecosystem: Environmental > Terrestrial > Nest > Insects nest > Nest dump... | reverse complement strand
ATGCCGCTGAAATGGCGCGGCTGGACGATGCCGCGGCCGATAATGTTTTTGACGTGTCGCTGGCCATTCAACACTTAACGGCGCCGCCCAAGCTGGAGCGGGCGTTTGATTCCGTTTCAGGCCGCCAGAAAGGGACGCCGCCGCCGAAAAACATGTTCCGCGAGATGGCCGCGTTGAAGCCGACTGAAAAACCCGTGCAGGTCTTGCCGACCGTCAAAATCGCCAAGCGCTGCCCGTAAGGAGCAGGCAAGTTATTTATTTACATAATTTATGGGTCTATGGTAAAAACGCCCGTATCCCGCAAGATTGCGCAGGGAAGGCTTGCCAAAGGCGGTAAAACAGGTCAAAAAGCCGCTGTTTTTCCTTGCGCCCGTGCGGCTTTTTGGTTATGTAATGAAGCCCTGCGCCGCCTGTTTTCAGAGCTGGCGAAGCAAAACACGGCATTCGACGAACGATATATAGAAAGAAAAGAGTAGAGCCATGGCTGTTCCTAAGAAGAAAACGTCCAAATCCCGCCGCAACATGCGCCGCGCGCATCATGCCCTCGGCAGCGAAGCGGTGATCGAAGACAAGCACACCGGCGAACTGGTGCGCCCGCACCACGTATGCCGCAAGACCGGCATGTACAAAGGCCAGCAGATCATCGATCTCGACTAAATCCATCCGGATTGACATCCGGACGCCGCAACGGTTTCATTTGGCTGACGTCCGGCATTACCGCAGCGTCGCCGCATCGGCGACCGTTCAGGGGCAGGATTCTTGCACAACGATCCAAAAAGTCTAGTCATTGCGCTCGACGGCATGGGGGGCGATCACGCCCCGCAGATCGTGGTCGAGGGCGCAGATACTGCGCGTCGCCGGTACCCCGGGGCGCGTTTTATCATTTTCGGCGATGAAGCGGCGATCCGCCCGCTGATCGGTCGGTATCCCGGTCTTGAAAACGTCCTCGAGATCCGTCATACGCCCGATCGGGTGAAGGCGGATGACAAGCCCGCGTTCGCGCTGCGCCAGGGGCGCCAGTCCAGCATGCGCCTTGCGATTGATGCCGTTGCGGCGGGGAAGGCCGATTGCGTGGTTTCCGCCGGCAATACGGGGGCGCTGATGGCGATGGCGAAATTCAGCCTCAAGGTTTTGCCGGGCATTCACCGCCCCGCGATTGCGACCTATATGCCCACCCGCGTGGCGGGCCACGGCACGGTCTTGCTCGACCTTGGCGCCAATGCGGAATGCGATCCGCAAAACCTTTTGGAATTCGCGGTGCTTGGCAGCGTTTTTTCGCGCGCTGTCTTCAAACGCGAAAAACCGCGCATCGGCTTGCTTAACATCGGTTCCGAAGCCATGAAGGGCAGCGAGCTGGTGCGCGCTTCGGCGGAGCTTTTCGCCAAGGCGCGGCTGCCCGGCGAATACGTCGGCTTTGCCGAAGGCGATGACATCCCCACGGGTCATTTCGATGTGATCGTGACGGACGGTTTTACCGGGAATGTGACGCTGAAATCCATCGAAGGCACCGCGCGTTTGATCAAGCATATGATGAAGGAGGCCTTCAAATCCTCCATCTGGGTCAAGATCGGCCTGCTGCTGTCCCTGCCGGGCATGCTTATCAGCTATCCCGCGCTGAAGAATTTTTCCAAGCGCATCGATCCGCGTTATTACAACGGTGCCAGCCTGCTGGGGTTGAAGGGGCTTTGCATCAAAAGCCACGGCGGCACGGACGGCATCGGTTTTGCCAATGCCATCGGCGTTGCGGCGGATCTTGCCATCAATCGCTTCACGGAAAAGGTTGAAGCGGAGCTTGAACGTTTGGAGGCATCGGTTACGCTGCCGGCGAAATCCGATGCACAGGAAACGGCAGCCGCCGTGAAAGAGGGGTAACCATGCGCCGTTCCGTGATGCTGTCCTGCGGTCATTACCTGCCGGAAAAAGTTTTATCAAACAGTGATCTTGCCAAGCTTGTTGACACGTCGGACGAATGGATCACCCAGCGCACCGGCATCCGCCAGCGCCATATGGCGGTGGAAGGGGAGAAAACATCCGACATGGCTACGCGCGCGGCAGAGGCGGCGCTGCACATGGCGGGGCTTTCGGGCAAGGATATCGACGCCGTCATTCTGGCGACCACCACGCCCGACCAGACGTTTCCCGCCACCGCCGTCACGGTGCAGGACAATATCGGCATGGGCGACCGCGGTTTTGCTTTTGATATTCAGGCGGTTTGCTCGGGTTTCATATATGCGCTTGCAACGGCGGACAATTTCATCAAATCCGGCCAGATCGACCGCGCGCTGGTCATCGGCGCGGAACATTTCACGCGGCTTTTGGACTGGAACGACCGCACCACCTGCGTGCTCTTCGGCGACGGCGCGGGCGCCGTGGTGCTCGAAGCGGATGACGCCGCCAAGGGCACCAAGGAAGACCGAGGCATCCTGACGACGCATCTGCATTCCGAAGGCGCGCACCGCGGCCTCTTGTATGTGGACGGCGGCCCGTCCTCCACCCAGACGACCGGCCATGTGCGCATGAACGGCAAGGAAGTCTTCCGCCACGCCGTCACTCGCATGAGCGAGGCGATCGTCGAGGCCATGCAGGCCAGCGGCATCGCACCCGACGACGTCAACTGGCTGGTCCCGCATCAGGCCAATGCCCGCATTATCGACGCCACCGCGCAAAAGCTGAATTTGCCGCCCGAAAAGGTGGTTTTGACGGTATCCGAGCACGGCAATACCTCCGCCGCCTCCATCCCGCTGGCTCTGTCGACCGCCGTGGCAGACGGTCGAATCCGGCGGGGAGAGCTGATTCTGATGGAAGCCATGGGCGGCGGCCTCACCTGGGGCGCGGCGCTGGCCCGTTGGTAGGGCGGAAGGATCGGGCGAATCCTAGTAAAAAGCCCCTTTTTCGCGTGTCATTTACTGTAACGTCGAGTTTCAACTCTTTGTATTGACTAATGAAATGTGAATCGATACCGTAAGACTCACTGATGAGCGAGGTGCATTAAATGAGCAACAGTCAGACCATTACCCGCGCAGATCTGAGCCAGGCTGTCTATGAACAGGTTGGCCTTTCCAGAAACGAATCTGCGGAACTAGTCGAAACCGTTCTGGAAGAAGTCTGCAAGGCGCTCGAACGCGGGGAGATGGTCAAAATCTCTTCCTTCGGGACTTTCCAGGTTCGATCCAAGCGTCAACGTATCGGCCGCAACCCCAAGACGGGGGAAGAAGTGCCGATCCTGCCGCGCCGCGTGCTGACATTCCGTGCCAGCAACGTGCTGAAGGAGCGTATCAATGCTGGCGGTGCAAGCGAAGGTGCCGCGACAGAAGCGACAGAATAACAAGCGCATCCTGAATACATCATCATCGAAGCAAACAAGTATTTAAGGACGATATCACATGAGCACAGCCAACAATCCGAATGCCCCCAAAGGCATCCAGACGGAGGATCAGACGCAGGTCCGTCCGCAGGAGCAGATCACCCAGAAGCTTCCCAACCGCCGTCCGATGAAGGCCAAGCAGCCCGGAGAGAAAGCCGCCGGCGCTTTCCGCACCATCAGCGAAGTGGCGGGGGAATTGAACGTGGAGCAGCACGTGTTGCGCTTTTGGGAAACCAAATTCAGCCAGATCAAGCCGCTGAAACGTGGCGGTGGCCGCCGTTACTACCGTCCGGAAGATATCGAGCTGCTCAAAAATATCCATCACCTGCTCTATAGCGAAGGCTATACGATCAAGGGTGTGCAAAAATTGCTGACTGCCAGCCGCGGCAACCTGACCCCCCGTGTGCAGGAAGGGTCGGAGGTGCTGGCGGCCGAGCCGGACGCCAGGTCCCCGGTCTCCCGCGCGGTCGAGAAAAACCGCGACGAGCTGGAGCAAATGCTGGCCGAACTGAAATCCATGCGCAAGCTAATCGATTGAGCCGGAAAGCGCCCGGATTAAAAAAACACCGGCCCTTGTGTCGGTGTTTTTTGTATGTGACAGGCTATAAAACGGAGCGTAGAGAAAAAGGTTATGACCGATAAAAAATTCTGGATTGTTTATTATCTTGGCGCCGCGTTTTTCTTCGCCTTCGCTTTTACCATTCCGCATTATTTTCTGGCCGACAGCTGTATACGCAACGGCGCGCTGTTCTGCGATTTTTTCGTGAAATTCGGCGGCAATACTATGCGCTGGATATTCTTTACGGGGATGTGGTGCGGGCTTCTCATCGCGGGGGCGGGGCAGTTCATCTATCTTATCAACCCGACGCTGGACGCGGTATTGCATAAAATCGCCGCGCTGATCATCGTGTCTTTCGTCTGTGTCGGATTGATTATTGTGCTGGGCCAGGTCAAGGAATGCATAGTCGACGGGCGGGCCAGCTTTTTTCCGAATTGGATCTGGTGTTGACGGAAACGGGGCAGGGGGCCATACGCATCCGGTTGGCGGTTTTGATGATGGTGCTGTTCCTGTGCGGCGCGGCCTTTCCCTTGTCGGCGGAAACGGTGGGAGCGGCACGGAAAGCAGGTTATCCTTCCCTTGAACAGAATTTCAAGCGTGCGAAAGAACGCGCCGAAACGGGCCATAAAGAAGACTGGCTGTATTTTGCGACATTGCTGGATGGCAGGCGGAAAAGCAGCCATGTCGATCCGGATGAAGCCACGCGATGGTACCGCCGCGCGGCAGAAGCGGGCAGCGGTGAAGCGGCCTATTATTTAGGCAAGCGTTATGAAGACGGGCATACGGTCGGACAAGATGACCGGCAGGCCTTTGAATGGTACATGCGCGGCGCGGAAGCACGCTCCAGAGCGGCAATGAGAGAGGTCGGTAAATACTATTTCTACGGCAAAGCCGTGCCGCAAGATTACGCGCAAGCCTCCTTTTGGTTCCAGCGTATGCGTCAACGCGGTTTCAAGGAGCCGGAAGAGGCTGCCTTGGCTGCTGCTGCGCTGACGCCGCATGAAATGGCGAAAGTGCAGGAACGGCTTGCCGCGGCGAGAACGAAGGAGCGTTTGCAAGGAAAAATTTCCCGCATGAAAAAGCGGCTGTCGCATCCTTACGCCGTCGGACTGGGGTGGCCGATATTTCTTTGGCTGGTCTTGTTCATTGCATCGCTGCGCGAGGCGGCATTTAAACCCGTTTGCGGCGTGCCTTTGCCGGTGTGGCTGGCAGGGTCTTTCGGTTTCGGGGGGATGACGGGCATGGGAATCCTGGCGGCATCGTATGCGACGTTCTTTTTAATTTTCTTCGGCGTCGCATTACTGTTTTTCTGTGGCCTGGTATTTTCAGGCCTGTTGTGGCTTTCCTGTCTGTTGTTGCTCATAAGCTTCTTTTGGAAGCCGGAGATTCGGGACAAGCTGCGCTTCGCAGGGGCGTCTTCTGGGTGCTTTTTCAATCGGCGCCGTATCGGGGGCGCTTGCCTTGTTGAGGGCTGTTATTTAGCGTTTTGATGTCTTTGCCAAGGGGGCTTGAACCCGCCGCATTCTTCGGCTATTTTCTCCTCACGGCATAGTTTTACGAAATGGAGAATACCATGAGCCAGGAATATGGCGCGCGGGTGGTGATCCGCCTGACGGAGGCCTTTGCCAAAGCCGTCAACGACAACGGCATGCATTACACGCAGGATGTCGCGCTCGACCCGCTGAAGGCGGTGATGGCCGCACAAAAGGCCGAGCTGCACAACCAGTTGCGCGATTTTGAATACTACGTGCAATCTTCCGAAGCGCACGGCATCACCGATACGCCCATGGTGAACTGGACGCGCGATGCGACCAACCATCCGTATAGCAAGGAAAAATACGGCAAGCTTTTCGCCGTTTCCGTCGGCGGCAAAAAAGTATTCGACCGTGCCGAGGCCGAAAAGCTCGCCGATGCCTTCAAGGCGCTGGCCGGCCATGGCGTGGTGGAGGCCGTGAAGGTCGACAGCATGGATCCTGCCAAAAACCCGCCCGTTCCGCCGCGGTACTTCAAATAACTAACTCCCTGATTCTAAAGGGGCAGCGCGCTGTTATCTGCCGCATAAAGCGCATATTTTCGCTTTACAGGCTTATGAATATGCTGATATAACAGGCGCTGTCTTTTTAAACGACATGTCGGACTGTAGCGCAGCCTGGTAGCGCACTTGCATGGGGTGCAAGGGGTCGGAGGTTCAAATCCTCTCAGTCCGACCATTTTTCGCAGCAGCCTTCGGGCTGCTTTTTTGTGGCTGCTTCGTTACTGCTTCTCCGCACGGGTGCGGGCGTCGTCGGCGGCGATGGTTTCGGTGATGAAATCGGCGATGTGGTGGTAAAGGTTCGAGAGCGGCAGGTACGAATCCTCGTCCAGAATGTGGTATTCCTTGTATTTGTACGCCAGCACCATGCGGGCCGGCAGATAGCCGAGGATCAGCCCCTTGTCGTCCACATCGTCGTCGTCCTCGTATCGGTTGAAGCGTTCCGCCTCGTCGATGATGGCGCTTTCGAACGTGCCGTTTTCATGATCGATGCGGTCGATGGAAAAGAGATTGAAATAAGGGCCGTCACAGCCGTTTGTTTTGCGCAGCAGTTGCAAATAATCCTCCGGCACGGGCGGCAGTTTTAGCTTGGCAAGATAGGGATTGACCAGCGCGGCCGTTTCCGCCGGCAGCCCGGCATAAAGGCGGGAGGGGCGGTCGGCGTTTTGCAGGGCCTGAACGGCTTTGTCGATCAGCGTTTCCGGATGCATGGCATATCCCCCGAAAGCAAAAAACGGTTTTGTCGATCTTATAGGATATGCCGCCGTTTGGAAATTACTTTGCGGCGGTGCGAAGGGCAGCATCTTTTTTTCGCACGGTATCTGCGATGAAATCGGCGATGTCGTCATAGGTGCGGAAAATGTCGCGGGTCGCGGCATCGACGACATGGTATTTGCCGTCCTGATAAATCACCCGCGCATTTCCGGACATTTTGCCGACGACCATGACCCTGGCCGCGTCCTCGTCGGCGGAGTGGTTGAAGGCATCCGATTCCTCGATGATGCCCTGCTGCAACGCGCCGCCGGCAAGGGGCAGGGCATCCATGGTCAGCAAGGTGAAATAAGGGCCGACGATGCCCGCCGCTTGCGACAGGAAAACGCCGTAGTCATCGGGGATATTGGGATAGCCGCGCTTCGCCAGTAAAATATTGCATATCTGCAAGACATCCTTGTCGAATGGGACGGTGTTGAAATAGCTTTTTCCTTCGGCGTTGCGCAAGACGTCGAGTGCCGCTGCGATTTTTTCATGCATGTCCATTCGGCGCGTCCTTCGCTTTTTGCCCTTGCGGCGGTTTCGATCCGGATTGTGCGGATTTTTGCTCATGCAGAGAGGCGATCACCGCCTGCATACGGTCGCCTATCCGGGTGAGTTTTTCAAGCGCTTCTTGCGGCGCATGCGTTTTTTGACAGGCGGCTGTGAGCGGGGACAGAAAATCATCGCGGGTCTTTTGCAAATCTTCCGCTTCTTGATGCCTGAGGCTGCCGGTCGCGTTTAACCTTTCGATATGTTCCGTCACGCGCGTCCATACGTTCACGGTATGGTCGAAGGCATGCGCGAAGGCGGCGTTAAACAGCTTTTTCCCCATTTGCGGCGTGAAGGAGGCTTCCGCGGCGACATCCTCCATTTTCTGCGTCAGCAGCAGGGAGGTTCCCTGCACGAAATAGGTGGAATCCCGCGCCGTGGGCGGCAGGTAGGGCTGCACCAGTTCTGCGTTCAACAGCGCGGCGCGGTGTTCCAGCGACGGCACGGCCATGCAGAGCATCCGCGTTTCCCCCACTGGGGTGGCGCCGATATTCTGCGCGCCGTTGAGGTCGTTCTTGCTATGGTGCCATTGCTTCATGATCAGGCACAGGTTGCCGATGTGGTTGATCGGGTACGACGGTTCGCCGCCCGCGACGGGGTCGACGGATTTTGCGGTGCTCATCCTGCCGCCGCCTGCGCGCTCCACGATATGGTCGACATCGACGTTATAGGGCATGCCGTCCGCAGTCGTTGGCGACAGCCCGCGTGACAGGCACGACAGCGCGTAATCGCAAAAACCTGCGGCCTTTAGTTCATCCGCATGCTGCGCGGCAAGATGGCGGTAGAAGGCGGGCTCTGACCGGGCCTGAAATTCCTGCCATACATCCTTATTTTGCTCGGGCGTGATGCGCGTATAGGCCAGCGTGATGATATCCATTTCTGGCGGAATGGCGGCGATGCTGCCGAGCAGCTTGTCGATGTTCTTGGCCTTGCCGCTGCCCGCCTGGTGTAGCACGGTGAGGAAATCACGGTTGCTGAACAGCTCTTCCGTCCGAGCGACAAGTTTTTCCTGCACCTCGGCACTTTGGCGGGCGAGGCCTTCCAGAATGGATCCCGGCGCGCCGTGGTTTGCCCATATTTCCGACAGGCTCAGCGGGCTCAGGATACTGATTTTGTTTTCGGCCGCCGGATAATAGGGGAAGATTTGCTCGGGCCGCGCCTGGGCTTTTTCTTCGAAAACCGTGTTCTCCCGCAGCACATAGGGCAGGGCGGCAGCATCCTGCTGCGGCGTGATGGCGGCATTCAATGCCAAGACGCTCAACGCAACGGCGTGGCGGTAAGCTTTTGAATTGAAGGCATTTTGCAATGTTTTGGCCATACTGTAATGTAGCTTAAAAGTCTTAATCTTACGTAAAAGCAAAATGCTTTGCCATCTATTTGATTTATAAAGAAAATTATGCACCTTGCTGGCTGGAGCCGCTTGCGTAAAGCCTGTAAGCTGAAAACGGCCCTGAAAGGAAATCCATGCCCAAAGTCCGCGACAGCCGAATTTTCGACCTGCCTCTTCGGGACATTTACGCCCTGATGATGGATATCGAGCGCTATCCCGATTTCATTCCTTTCGTGCGGCAATTGAAAATCGTTTCGCAGCAGGGGGCGGTGACACAGGCGGATATCCGCATCGGTATCACGGGGCTGGATTTCAGTTATCGTTGCGCCATTACCGAACAGCCTTATGAGCGGATAGATATCCGCGACGTGGCGGGGCCTTTCGCCTATTTGCGCTGCACGATTTCGTTCGAGGCGCTGGCGCCCGATAAAACGCGCGTGACATATGATTTCGACTCTCAGTTCAAAAGCCGCCTGATGAACCGCGTGGCGGATCCCGTGTTCAACGTCGTGCTGAAAACGACCTTGGCGGAAGTGCAGCGTTTTTTAAAACGCCGGCGGTGAGTTTTTCCGCGCGCGTTTTTGCACCTGCGCCGTTTTTTTGTCGAGTGCGACGCGGATGTGCTGCCATTCGGGGTCTTTGAGTTGCAGCGTCTTGCCGTCCATTTTCATCGCCCGTCCGTCCAGCAGCGGTTGCAGGATGCGGTTGCCGAGATAAAAGGTATCGGATGTCGGCGCGGCCTTCAGCGTGATGTCCGCGAGACGGCGCAAGGTTTGCGCGTCAAGCTTTTTGCCTTTCAGCTTATTGAAGTCGCGGCAGAGCTTTTTTAGGCGGTCGGCAGAGGGCGTATGCTTGCGCGCGTAGTCGCGGGCGACGGCCGAAGTCTCGGCGGGCGTCAGGCTGCAAAAATCCGTCGCCTTGCTATCCAGCAGGATTTTATCGATTGTGAAGGTCGTGAGGTGCGATGAAATGCCGGTCTGCAGGAAGATCATTGCGCGTTTCCAGGCGGCGTAGTCAATATCGGTTTGCTGCCCTTTATATCTTTGCAGGTGGCGCAGGACGGCATAGGCATCCGCCGTATTCTCGCCGTCGATGCCATTGGCATCGGGGTGCAGGGCGTGCGCGGTTTCATGGTCGAAGGTGCCGGTATAATCGATGTCCTTGTCGGCGGGATCGAACAGGGGATGTTTATCGGGATAGAAAACGACGTTGTAGATATAGTTTTTGCCGTCGATCGGAATGGCCTGATGAAAAGAGCTTTTCAGGCGACGCGCCAGCCGCGTATTTTTCTGCACGTCCTCATAGGCCTCGTCATCCTCCTCCAATTGGCGGAAAACGCGCGGAGAGCCGATGTAGTCGTCATTTGCCGCGTTGACGAACAATCCGCTCTTGTGCAGTACCGGATGATCTTTCGCGGCCTTGCGCGCGGCTTTGGCAAAGTCAAAACGCAAGGGTGCGGCAGGTATACGGGGTTGCGGTTTTTTGCGGCTCAAAACGTAACTTTCTTGCTTTAAAGGATATGGGTTGAATTTTTACAAAAGAAAATCCGGCATAAAAGGAAATAAAGCTGCAAAAAGACATAATACGGCCATAAAATGCTGTGCTTGTGAAAAGTTTTATGATTATGGTATTTTGAGAGTGCATCAGGGCAACACAGGGATGAAAACATGACGTTCATTGCCATCGGCGGCGCCGAAGACAAGCAAGGGGATATGACCGTATTGAAGCGTGTCCTTGCCGAAACCGGCAAGGAGGCGCCGCGCGTTTGCGTCATCACCACGGCCACCGAATACCCCGATGATGCGCGTCAGCGATATATGGCGGCATTCGCCAGACTGGGCATCGCGCCCGATGTGCAATATATCGACAGCCGCGCCATGGCGGCGCGTGCGGATGTCGTGCAATCCGTTGCCGGGGCCGATGTGGTGTTTTTTTCGGGCGGCGACCAGTCGCGCCTGACGTCCATTCTGGCCGCAACGCCGGTGGCCGATGCGATCGCATCGCGCTTTTGGGCGCGTGACCTTGTTGTGGCGGGCACCAGCGCGGGGGCGGCGGCGGCATCCTCGCTGATGCTGACCGGCGGCGATCCCGAACGCGGCCTGCAAAAAGGCGAAGTGCCTATGACGGCCGGCTTCGGGTTTATTCCAAATGCCATCATCGACACGCATTTCAGCGAACGCAACCGCCTGTCGCGCCTGTTCAACGCCGTCGTCAGCAACCCTGCGATCGCCGGGATCGGCATCGATGAAGATACCGCCGTCGTGGCCTATGCGGACGGCACGCTGGACGTGGTGGGCAAGGGCACGGTGACGATCGTCAACGGCCGCAATATCACGGCTTCCAACTACACGGCGATCGAGGCGGGCGAAGAAATTGTTGCCGAAGGGGTGGAGATCACGCGCCTTGCCGGCGGGCGGAAATTCAGCCTCGCGCACCGCCGCGCGATTTGAAAAAGCGCGGAAGGGAGGAAGGCATGCCCGCCGTCATGGTCTATGTTACCGTGCCGCATAAGGCGGAGGCCGAGAAAATCGCCGCTGCCGTTGTGGCGGATCGCCTTGCCGCCTGCGCGAATATTCTGCCCGGCATGCAGTCTATGTGTCACTGGCAGGGGAAAATTGAAACGGCGGAAGAGGCCGTGCTGGTTTTCAAAACGCGCGCGGCGCTTTTCGCCTCCTTGCGCGACAAGGTCAAGGAACTGCACAGCTATGAAACGCCGTGCATCGTCGCGCTGCCGATCGCGGCGGCGGATCAGGATTATCTCGACTGGATTAACGCGGAAACGAAACCTTATTAAAAGGAAGGCGCGTTAAACCGAAGGCCCGCTGCTGTTGCGCGGCCTTTGCGGTTGTGCGGCAGCCTTCTGCGCGGAAGCTTGCGTTTGCGCCTTGGCCGCGAGGTCTTGTCGGTACTGCGCCTGCGCGTGCTGCAGGTATTTTTCCATGATGAAAACTTCTGTTGCGCCTTCATCGTACTCGCGGGCTTCTTCAAGGGATTTGGTATTGACGCGCGAATGCTTGTTGAAGGCGAAGTTCAGGCTATGGTCGTATACTTTCTGTGCGGTGCGCCACAGGAAATTGCCGTAGTACTCTTTCTTGACGACATCGGAAATGTACCCGTTGCGGAAATCGGCCGCACGGGCGAAATCCTTGGACAGGCGGCGCGTGACGCGCTGGCGCACGGGGTCGACGGTGAACTGGCTGCCGTCGGCGGCCTTGTATTGATATTCGGGATAGTTGTTCTTTTCGAGCATGCGGCCCGCCAGATGCAAGCCGCCCTTGATGGCCGCGCCCGTTACAACGGCGGCACCTGCAAGCTTCACAAGCCCCATCGCGGTGAGCCCTATAGGCCCGAAGCCTATCAGGCCGAGCCCCATGGCGGCATTGAGCGCCAGATAGCTGGCACCGGCATATAGCAAATATTTCGTCGTTTTGCTCATCGTCCCGACCGTTCCCGAATGATACTGATGCTTGAATTATAATGTATTTCTTACGTAAAGTAAAGCGTTTATGCGATGGCGGACGCACCGGAAACGGTTTAAATCGCTCGTTTATTTGGCGATAAGAAATGTCAGGCCGCAGTCAAAGGACCCGATCCCGCCGTTATAAGCGGGGGTGCTGTCGCCGCCGGTAGCGCTGAAGCAGGTCTGCGCGTACCCATAGGCCATCACGATGCCGGAGTGCGGCAACCCGTCATCTATTTTATCATCAATCCGCGCGGCCATGCTCGCACTGAAGGGCTGTTTGCCGGGCTCCGTCATGGTGGTCGCATTCCCCATATTAGGTGTGGATACGATCATTAATAACAGGCCATTGGGGCCGGATGCCGGATTGCCGGGAGATGGGGGCGGCGTAGGATCGCCGGGCAGACGTATGCCGCTTCCGTAACCGACGATATAGCCGCCGCCTGTCGGTGTTGCCGGGTGTGTTTCATTCCAGGCGATGGGAGCCGGGGTTTCGCTATATAACCATTTTGTATTGACCCCGCCGATGAGGCCCGAGAGCATCAGATGCGTCCAGAACAATACCGTTTCATCTTGCTCACTTGCGGCGGGCGCATGTGCGGTCTCATCTGTTTGGGTTTCCCAGTCATCCGCCCAATTGGCCCTGCCGACGATATCGTTGCTCCGGCCGTTGATAAAGGGTGTGCAATTCTCGTTACACCCTGGAATCCGCTCCGCAGCGGTGGCCAGATCGCCGGGCCATGCGTCATTCACGTCTTTAAAGGTGGCAATGGCTGCTTCATAACTGCGGATCTGCGCGATAACGGCGGTGGCGCGGGAATTCGCAATCATTTCCTGGCCTTTCAGGATACCGCCGATCAAAAGACCGACAATCATGACGACCATCGAGAGCTCCACAAGCGTAAATCCGGAATCAGGAAAAGGCTGCGCGCTGAGCGGACTTGCTGAGTTTCTCATAGTGTACCTTGTTTTGTCTTTTGGAGTACGGAATCGGAAGCGCGCTCCGTTTTTTACATATTTTGAAGCAAAGAGGTTAATGATCTCTTGAATGCTTGACCCGGGCAAGGAATAAAGGCCTCGGAAGAAGAATCATTTTGGGTTCATAGGGCATAAAATTCAACAAGTTAAAAGGAGGTATTTAAATACCACATTTTAAGATGCTGTTTTAAAACAATATATATGTTTCTGTGCTTTTTTGATTGACGTGTGGGCGGGGATGCTCCATAAATCGCTCCGATAACAAACAAGGTGGTCGGTTTATGCAGGCCGTATCGCCCATTTAAGTTTTAGGAAATGAAAAATGAAAACCTATTCGGCAAAACCCTCTGAGGTTGACAAGAAGTGGCTGCTGGTGGACGCGGAAGGCGTTGCGCTGGGCCGTCTGGCCAGCCTGATCGCGATGCGCCTGCGCGGCAAGCACAAGCCCATGTACACCCCGCACATCGATTGCGGCGATAACGTGATCGTCATCAACGCGGAAAAAGTCCGTCTGACCGGCAAAAAAGCGAAATACGACATGTTCTACTGGCACACGGGTTTCCCGGGCGGTATCAAGGGCCTTTCCAAAGGCCAGATCCTTGCCGGTAAATTCCCGGGCCGCGTCATCGAAAACGCCGTGCGCCGCATGATGCCGAAAGACAGCCCGCTGGCACGCGGTCAAATGACCTGCCTGCGCATCTATGCCGGTGCCGAGCATCCCCACGAAGCGCAACAGCCGGAAGTCTTCGACGTTGCGGCTATGAACCCGAAAAACAAACGGTAATTGCAAAGGTATTGAATCATGACCACGAAGAAAACTCTCTCCGATCTGAAAGATGCCGTTGCAGAAAACGCCGCGCCCGTTGCGGCCGTTTCCACGGCAGCTGTCGAGCGCAAGCCTGTGCTGGACGAAAAGGGCCGCGCTTATGGCACCGGCCGTCGTAAAGACGCGGTTGCCCGCGTATGGGTTGCCCGCGGCAGCGGCAAAATCACTGTCAACGGCAAGGATGTGACGCAATACTTCGCCCGCGGCACCCAGCGTCTGATCATCAGCCAGGCTTTTGAAAAGGCCGAGCGCGTCGGCCAGTTCGACGTTGTCTGCTTCGTTGCAGGCGGCGGCCTTTCCGGCCAGGCCGGCGCGGTACGCCACGGCATCTCCCGCGCGCTGGTCAACTTCGAGCCCGCGCTGCGCATGCCGCTGAAAAAGGCAGGCTTCCTGACCCGCGACAGCCGCATCGTCGAGCGTAAAAAATACGGCAAGCACAAAGCGCGTAAATCCACGCAGTGGGTCAAGCGTTAAGCTTATCGGGCTGGTTACAACCGCAAAAAATCCCCGGAATTTTTTATTCCGGGGATTTTTGTTTTGGGGGAGAGAGGTTTTTTTATGTATCTGACTGTTTCGACGAAAGGCTTTTTTCGAAGGCATCTGGTTTTTAAACGTAACGATATGCAAGAAGCCGTGATGCGTGTCACGGGGTTGAATCTTGTCTTGGAAAAAACTGACGGTACGGCGCATGTTTTTACCTTCGAGGTGGCCGATCCCGGCCGCAGCGCGCGGATGTGCTGGGAGTTGCCGAGCGGTGCGCGTGCCGCGCAGCTGACCGTATCGACAACGCCAGAGATAGAAGGTATCGCCGCTTACGACGGGCATGCCTACGCCTTGTTGCCGACGGATGACAAAAAAATATTTCATCTGCAGCGCGATGGCGCGGATTTCGGCAAGCTGGCGCGGCACGGCGGGTTCTTCTTTGATACACGATACGAGATTGAGGCTGCCAGGGATGCGCCTGTCGAGGCGATGGGTTTCATGCTATATTGCGCCATGGTTTATCCGGCCGTGCGGGTGATGGCGGGGCTGCATAACATCGAGAGACGGGTTGTGTCATGACATCGCAAATCTTGCCTTATAGGAACGTGCTGCCCAAAATTGCGCCGAATGTCTGGATCGCGCCGGGCAGCCGGGTGATCGGCGATGTGGACATTGCCGAGGATGCCGGCATCTGGTTCAATTGCGTTGTGCGCGGCGATGTGAACAACATCACAATCGGCGCACGCACGAATATTCAGGACGGCACGGTGATCCATGTGTCGTCAACCTTGCAGGGAACCTATATCGGCAGCGACGTGACGGTCGGCCATGCCGCCTTGTTGCATGCCTGCACGGTCGAGGATGCGACCTTTATCGGCATGCAGGCCTGCGTCATGGATGGGGCTTATGTCGAATCCGGCGCCATGGTGGCGGCAGGGGCCTTGGTCACACCCGGCAAGCGCATTCCCGCAGGTCAGCTTTGGGCCGGATCGCCCGCCAGATACATGCGCGACCTGACGGCGGAGGAAAAAGCCCATATTCTGTATTCAGCGAAACATTACGTTGATCTGGCGCGGGCTTATCTTTAAGAATATCCATATGAACAAACCCGCGCTCGCCTATTTTAACAGCCGTGCCAAAGAACTGGCCGCGCAATATAACGCGCTGGACCGGGAGAAGGTGCATGCCGATTTGCTGGCGCAACTGCCCGAAGGCAAGGCGCTGCATGTGCTCGATATCGGTGCCGGCTCCGGTGCGGATGCCGCCATGTTCGCAGGAAAGGGGCATCAGGTCCTCGCGGCCGAGCCGGCAAAGGCCCTGCGGGACGAAGGGCGAAAGGCTTTTAAAAACAAAAATATAAAATGGTCTGCGGAAGCTTTGCCTGAATTTGGGGCGGGCGTGGCAAAGGGGCGGCCCTATGATGTGGTCACATCGGTGGGCGTTCTTCAGTATCTTGATAAAAAAGACCGCGCAAGCTCTTTAAAGAAAATGTTTTCTTTGATGGCACGGGAGGGTTTTCTAGAGATTCAATATCCGACGCCGGCCTCACGCGAGCATCAGTTTACGATTGAACATAACGAGATAGAAAGCGCGCGTCAGGCGTTTAATGAACAGACGGGGGCAACCGCCCGCTTTGAGTGGGTTATGGATAAGATCGTGCCTGATTTTACGGGGCGCAAGGCTTTGAACGGGCAGGATCTTCATTTCCGCACGGCAATCCTGAAACGCGTAAAATAGTTATACTAAGCCTTGCCGAAATCATCGGTTTCGGTCACACTATTGCAGCAGTTATCAAGCTGATTCAAAATACAAATCCATGACGTTTACTTTTTTGGGGTTTTAAGTCACATGCGTTTTACCCGTTTTGTTTTCTCGTTCCTGACCGTCCTGACGCTGGCCGCGTGCTCGACGCAGCCGGATGGTTCTGTGCGTAACGAAGGCTGGGCATGGTTGAACGGTCGCCCTTCTACCGTGGAGGATGTCACGGGCATTCGCATGCCGACAGGCTATACGGGGCTGAACGCCGAGCGTCCGCCGCTTGTGAAGCCGCCGGGGTCTCCCGCAAATGAAAAGCGCCCCGACTGGCGCCAGATCGACAATTACGCGCTGCCGCCCGCCCACGACACGGGCAATGTGACCGTCTATCCGCTGGATGGCGCGCCCCAGGACAATTTCCTTGCCGTGGACGATTACGGCCAGCTGGTGCAGCAGATCTATTTCCTGCATGCTTCCTCGCGCCTGACGCCGCGTGAAAAATCCGACCTGCGCAATCTTGCGGCCAGCCTGATCCGGACGCAGTCCGGCCCGCTGGCTGTGACGGTTGTCGGCCATGCCAGCCAGCGCGTGGACGGCGTGTCCGATCCCGTGCGCCGCAAGATGATCAATTTTGAAATGGCGCAAAAGCGTGCCAATGCCGTCACGAACGTATTGAACCAGGCGGGGTTGAGCCCGGCATGGGTGCAATCCGTTTCCAAGGGCGATGAAGAGCCGAACCTGAACCCCGGGAATAAGTCCCAGGAAGCGGCGGATCGCCGGGTGGATGTCTTCGTCGCGGGTCAGTAATACCTGACCTGACAGCAGAGGAAGTTGCGCGCGCCCGCTGAACGTTTCGGCGGGCGTCGCTGCACCCGAAAACAGGTTTTGAATGGCCAGTAATGCCCGGCCACCCCTGCCGTATAGCGCCGCAGGGTAGAAACGGGCAAAAAACAAGCAAAGAAAGAGGCTGTGGATGGCCACGCCGCTCAACATCGGTATTGCGGGTCTTGGGAATGTCGGCGCAAGCGTGTTTCGCCTGGTGCAACGGAATGCGGATATGCTGGCCGCGCGGTCGGGGCGTGTGTTAAAGGTAACCGCCGTTTCCGCGCGCGATAAAACCCGTGACCGCGGCATCGATCTTTCCGGCGTGGCATGGCATGATGATCCCGCCGCGCTTGCCGCCGATCCGTCGGTGGATCTGGTGGTGGAACTGATGGGCGGCGCGGAAGGCAAGGCTTTTGATCTTGTCGCGGCCGCCGTGAAAGCGGGCAAGCCCGTCGTCACCGCGAACAAGGCGCTGCTCGCCAGCCGCGGGGCGGAAATTCTGGATTTGCTGAAACATGCCAAATCCTCCATCGCTTTCGAGGCCGCCGTTGCGGGCGGCATTCCCGTCATCAAGGGGTTGCGCGAAGGCCTGGCTGCCAATAACATCCGCGCCATTTACGGCATTTTGAACGGCACCTGTAATTACATCCTCTCCGAAATGACGCATACGGGCCGCGACTTTGCCGATGTTTTGGTGGAAGCGCAACAACTGGGCTATGCGGAGGCCGATCCGACGTTTGACGTCGACGGCATCGATGCGGGGCACAAGCTTTCCATCCTCACCGGCCTTGCCTTCGGCTGTGTGCCCGACGTCAGGCATATCGACATGAAAGGCATCCGCCATATCACCTCGCTCGATATCGCTTTTGCGGAGGAACTGGGGTACCGCATCAAGCTTCTCGGCACCGCGCGCGTGACGGAGAAGGGGATCGAACAATCCGTCGAACCCTGCCTTGTGCCCAAGGACAGCGCGATCGCCGCTGTCGATGGCGCGCTGAACGCCGTTTATGTCGATGGTGATTTCTCCGGCAAGATTTTGCTGATGGGCGCGGGCGCGGGCGGCGATGCGACGGCTTCCGCCGTTGTCGCCGATATCGTCGATGTCGCGCGCGGGCAGATACTGCCCCTGATGGGCGTGGCAAGCGATACCGTCGTGCCGCTGGTGCCGGCGGATTTGTCGGCGCGGGTGGAATCCTATTACCTGCGGTTCAAGGTGCTGGACCAGCCGGGCGTGGTGGCCGATATTTCGGCGATCCTGCGCGACTGCCATGTCTCTCTGGAATCCGTTTTGCAGCGCGGGCGCGACCCGGGGCAGCCCGTGCAATTGATCATGACGACGCATGAAACGCGCGAGGCGGATATGAAGGCCGCGATCGAAAAAATCGCCGCCCTGCAATCCGTCATGGAAACGCCGCATATGATGCGGATCGAGGAATTTGAAGGGTAACAGAAAAAGGAGTGCCCGAAGATGCGACAAGCGAGTTTGAAAAACCTGCCCGAGGAGAGCCTTATGGCCGACAGCCGCCTGCATGAGAAACTGACGCTCGACCGCAACCTGGCGCTGGAGCTGGTGCGCGTGACGGAAGCCGCGGCGCTTTCCGCCTCCCTGCTGATGGGGCGCGGGGACGAGAAAGCGGCGGATCAGGCCGCCGTGGATGCGATGCGCAACGCGTTGAACGCCCTTGCCATCGACGGCACGGTCGTGATCGGCGAAGGGGAGCGCGACGAGGCGCCGATGCTCTACATCGGTGAAAAAGTCGGCGCGGGCGGCCCGGCGATGGATATCGCGCTCGATCCGCTGGAAGGCACGACGATCACTGCCAAGGGCGGCCCCAACGCGCTGGCCGTGGTGGCGCTGGCGGAAAAAGGCGGGTTCTTGAACGCGCCCGATGTCTACATGGATAAAATCGCCGTTGGCGGCGGTCTGCCGGAAAATGTTGTGGACCTCGATGCGACGCCCGCCGAAAACCTGAAGGCGCTGGCGAAGGTGAAGGGCGTCGATGTATCCGATGTGGTCGCCTGCATCCTCGACCGTCCGCGCCATGAAGAGTTGATCGCGCGCGTGCGCGAAGCGGGCGCGCGGATCATGTTGATTTCCGACGGGGATGTCAGCGGCGTAATCGCCACGGCCGAGCCGGGTAGCGGCGTGGATATTTATATGGGCTCCGGCGGCGCGCCGGAAGGCGTGCTGGCGGCGGCGGCGCTGCGCTGCCTGGGCGGGTTTATCCAGGGCCGTCTGCTTTTCCGTAATGGGGATGAAAAGACCCGCGCCGCGAAATGGGGCGTACAGGATTTGAGCCGCAAATACGCCATGACCGATATGGCCAGCGGCGATGTCATGTTCGCCGCCACGGGCGTGACGGACGGCGCGATGCTGAAAGGCGTGCGCCGCTTTGCGGGCGGGGCGCATACGCATTCGGTCATTATGCGCTCCAAGACCGGCACGGTGCGCCGCATTGAAGCCGCGCATAACTTCACGCGCAAAAGCGGGTATAAATAATCATGAGCAAATTCGCCGCATTGCAGATGCAGGAGCTGAACCGCGTCATCGACGGCGCGGTGCTGCCGGCTGTCCTCAATGTGGAAGAATCCCTGCTGGGTAAAAAGTGGGTTTTCACGCCCGTGGATGAGCGCATCGCCGCGGCGATTGCGCAAACTTACGACCTGCCGCTGATCGTCAGCCGGCTAATCGTCGCGCGCGGCATCGGCTTTGACGACGTGCAGGCGTTTTTGAACCCCACCATCCGCGACCAGCTGCCCGATCCTTATACGCTGAAGGATATGGACAAGGCGGCCGAACGCATCGCCGCCGCGATCATGAACGGCGAGAAAGTCGCCGTCTTCGGCGATTACGATGTGGACGGCGCCACGTCCTCCGCGCTGCTGAAACGCTTTTTTGACAGCCTCGGCTGCGATCTGGAGATTTACATTCCCGACCGCATCGCCGAAGGCTACGGTCCCAATGCCCCCGCGCTCTGTCGTCTGCATGAAGAAGGCGCGGATTTGCTGATCACCGTCGATTGCGGCATTACGGCCTTTGAGGCGATTGCCGCAGGCACCAAGGCGGGGTTGGATATCGTGATTCTCGACCACCACAGGGCGGAGCCGCAACTGCCCGATGCCGTCGCCGTCGTCAATCCCAACCGTCTGGATGATGACAGCGGGCAGGGGCATATGGCTGCCGTCGGTGTGACGTTCCTGACCATCGTTGCCGTCAACCGCGTACTGCGTGAAACCGGTTTTTACAACGGCAAGCGGCCGGAGCCGCGGATTTTGAACTGGCTCGACATCGTCGCGCTCGGCACCGTTTGCGATGTCGTGCCCCTGACGGGCATCAACCGCGCCTTTGTCGCGCAGGGGTTGCGCGTGATGGCGCTGCGACAAAACCCGGGCCTCGTCGCCCTTTCCGATATCGCGGGCGTATCTTACGAGCCGACGACCTTTCATGCCGGTTTCGTTTTCGGCCCGCGCGTGAATGCGGGCGGGCGCGTGGGCGAGGCGGCGCTGGGCTGGCGCATGCTCTCGACCGACAATACGCTGGAGGCGCGCGTGCTGGCCAGCAAGCTGCATGAATACAATACCGAGCGCAAAGCCATTGAAGACGCCGTGCTGGAACAGGCGCTGGAGATTATCGCAGAAACGAACGCGGAAAACGACTGCGTGCTGGTGGTTGCAGGCGAAGGCTGGCACCCCGGCGTCATCGGCATCGTCGCTGCGCGGCTGAAGGAAAAATACAACCGCCCCGCTTGCGTCATCGCCTTTGACAGCCACGGCATCGGCAAGGCTTCGGCGCGCTCCATCGGGCCGATCGACCTCGGCGCCGCGATCATCGCCGCCAAGCAAAACGGCATCCTGCTGGCGGGCGGCGGGCACAAGATGGCGGCGGGCTTTACCGTCGCGCGCCAGAGCCTCGATGCCTTCCATACCTTCGTCAACGCGCATGTGGCCGAGCAGATGCAGGGGCAGGTATATAAGCCGGAGCTGCGGCTGGATAACGTGCTCTCCGTCAACGCGCTGACGCTGGAACTGGCCGAGACCGTCAACGCCCTCGGCCCTTATGGCACGGGCCATGCGGAGCCGCGCTTTGCCCTCGCGGGCGCCAAAGCCATCAAAGCCTCCGTGGTCGGTGAAAAGCATGTCAGCTGCTTTATTCAGGATACCGCGGGTGGGCAGACGGTGAAGGCGATCGCTTTCCGTGCCGTGGATACGGAGCTTGGCAAGGTCTTGCTGACTGCGGGCGGCGCGCCGCTGTATCTGGCGGGTCATATCACCATCAATACCTGGCAGGGGCGGCAGAACGTGAACTTCCAGATCGTCGATGCCGCGCGGATGTATGCCTGACGGGCTTTGGACGGCTTTTTATTGACATAATCTGAAAATCCGCGTATTTTCATGGGATACGTTCAAAAAGGGGCGGGCTTGACCATGCGCAACAATTTTAATGCCGTATCGGCGGAGACCAAGGTGGTCACGGCAGGCGATGAACTGGCGCTTGCCCTCATGCGCCGCGCCTATCACGATATTTACGTGCCGGCCTTCCCGATCGAGGATGAGCGCGACAGCCTTGAGAAAATCGAAAGCCGCCTGAAAGCGCCCGTGAACGGAGTCGAGCGCGTGATCCTTCTCGCCGGCAAGCATCTGGACGATGCGCAAAAGGCCGAAGTTTACGGTATTTCCATCGCTTATTATTACGGCTCGCATCAGGCGGGGCTGCTCGCCTATAACGCGATCGACCCGAAATACCAGCAAATGGGTCTTGGCCGCCTGATGGTGACGGGGCGGATCGAGGGCTTGCGGCAACTGGCCGCAAAAAACGGACAGGAACTGAAATCCGTGATGATCGAGGTCAACGACCCCGCCAAGATCAAGCCCGAGGACGACAGCATGGATCCCGCCAAACGCGTGGCGCTGTTCGAAAAATGGGGCGCGCGGCAAATCCCCGTGCCCTACGCGCAGCCCGCGCTCGCCCCGGGGCTGGAGAAATGCGACACCTTGCTGCTCATGGCCTATCCGCAAAACGGGCAATATCCCGATGCGGCGGGGGTGGGTGCCTTTGTGGCCGGCATTTACGCCGCCAATAACAACGGCCCGGTGGATTACAAGGACGACCCGGATTTCAAGGCGACGCGGCGGGCGCTCGAAAAATGGGGAAGTTTCAAAGGTTTAGAGGAAGAAAAATCCGTGCCGCCCTCTGCGTCGGCGGCCAAAATTTCGCCGCCCGCCAAGCCCAAATAAAGGGCCGAACGGCGCCAAAATTTGTCGGGAAAATAAAAAATAACCCTTGCTTTTCCCCCGCCGGGCATATAAAAAAACAACACCTCAAAAGACATTGCGTCCCCTTCGTCTAGAGGCCTAGGACACATCCCTTTCACGGATGCGACACGGGTTCGAATCCCGTAGGGGACGCCACTTTTGATCAAAACATGACCCGGCCTTGGCCGGGTTTTTTATTTTATTTTCGGTTTATACATGTTTGGATATTGTTGATCTTAAAGCTTAATCGTAACAAAGGGCCGGCAAATGTGGATGATTAGAAATAGCGGTGGTGAAAATATCGATCTTTTTCTTGAGAAAGGTATAGCTGCTGTCGGTTGGAAGGAAGTGGGCACCTTATCAGGGCATATTAATCGTGACGATGTGGTCGCAAAAGTGTCCAGCGCTTTCCCTGATTATAAGCCGCGCAAAGCTTTTGTAACGGGTGGTCAGCTATATCGCATGGCCAAAGATATAAAGATTGACGACAGTCTTATAACTTACGATCCTGCGACGCGCAATTATCATATAGGCACGGTTAAGGGGGACTATGGTTTTGATAACGCCAATGATGAGGGGTTGGCACATTTTCGTCCTGTAAAGTGGCAACATGTTATTGAGCGCGACAAGCTTTCTCCGGCGGCCAGAAATAGCCTTGGGTCTACTTTAACAATTTTTAAAGTGCCGCATTATGTCGAGCAGGAGCTGAATAATATTGCTGTTGGCAAAATAGGGTTGCCCCTATCCGCTGACGCGGTCGAGGATAGAGCTCTTGAAGAAGAGGCGACTGAAGAGATTTTGCTTGAAGATATTAAAACGCGCGCCAAAGAGTTTGTAAAAGATAAAGTAATTGATCTCGATTGGGATCAAATGCAAGAACTGGTCGCGGGTGTGTTACGTGCCATGGGGTATAAAACCCGTGTTTCTCCACGCGGGTCGGATCGTGGGCGCGATATTCTAGCTTCTCCAGACGGTTTGGGCTTGGAACAACCAAGGATCGCTGTGGAAGTAAAACATCGTCCAAACACACAAATGAGGTCACAAGATGTCAGAAGCTTTTTAGGGGGACGGCATAAAGATGATCGCGGGCTTTATATTAGCACGGGAGGATTCTCAAAAGACGCTCGCTATGAAGCCGATCGTGCATCTATACCGCTAACCCTTATGGGGATTGATGACTTGGTCGATTTAATCCTTGAGAATTATGAAGCGATGGACATTGACGCTCGCGCTCTTGTACCTTTAACGCGCGTATATTGGCCTTCATAATTTAAGTTTATCACTTCTTCATCGACCCCAAAATTCCGCGCAGGATTTGTTGGCCGAGTTGGCGGCCGATGCTGCTGGAGATGCTGCGGGTGGCGCTTTTGACGACGGTGTCGAAAACGCTGTCGCGGGGGCGGCCGGGTTTCTTGGCTGATTTCGCGGCTTCGCGCGCTGCTTCCTTTTCGGCGCGTTCGCGTGCTTTGCGGGCGGCTTCCGCGGTTTTTTCCGCTTCCTGCGCGGATTTTTCATCGGCATCCTTGCGCGCTTTTTCGGCGGCTTCGCGGGCGGCTTTCTCCGCCGCGTCATCGGCCTTGGCCGTCAGGGTTTCATAGGCGGAATGGCGGTCGATGGCCGTATCGTATTTGCCGGCAAGGGTGCTGGTCACCATCATTTGCTGGCGTTCGTGCGGTTGCAGGGGGCCAAGGCGGCTGTCGGGCAGGCGCACCTTCACGCGCTCCACCATTGTCGGCGCGCCTTTGTCGTCAAGGACGGAAACCAGCGCTTCCCCGACGCCCAGCGTGCCGATGACGGCAAAGGTATCGAAGGCGGGGTTGGGGCGAAGGCTCTCGGCCGCGGCTTTGACTTTCTTTTGCTCCGCCGGCGTAAAAGCGCGCAGCGCATGCTGCACGCGGTTGCCGAGCTGGCCCTGGATTTCCGCCGGAATATCGGCGGGGTTTTGCGTCACGTAATAAACGCCGATACCCTTGGAGCGGATGAGGCGCATCACTTGCTCGACTTTATCCAGCAACCCCTTGGGGGCGGTATCGAACATCAAATGCGCTTCGTCGAAAAAGAGGGCGAGTTTCGGCAGCGGCAGATCGCCTGCTTCGGGCATCTGCTCGTAAAGCTCCGCCAGCAGCCAAAGCAGGAAACAGCCGTATAATTTCGGTTTTTGAATCAAATCCGCGGCATGCAGCACGTTGATCTGCCCTTTGCCGTCGGCAGCGGTTTTCATGAGATCGACAAGCTCCAGCGCAGGCTCGCCGAAAAACTTGTCGGCACCTTCGTTCTCCAGCGACAAAAGGCTGCGCTGGATCGCGGCGACGGAGGCCTTCGAGACAAGGCCGTAAGCGGCGCTGATCTCCGCGGCATTGTCGGAAAGGTACTGGAGCATCGCGCGCAGATCCTTGAAATCGATCAGCAGCAGACCCTCGTCGTCGGCGACCTTGAAGGCCAGTTCCAGCACGCCGCGCTGCGCGGGGCTGAGATCCAGCAATTCGCCCAGCAAAATAGGGCCGAATTCGGAAACGGTCACGCGCGCGGGATGCCCGGCCTTGCCCGCCAGATCCCAGAACACAGTGGGCGGGCAGAGGGTGCCGGGCGTTTTGGGCAGCGCAATGCCGGCCAGGTCGCCTTTGACATCCGTCACGAAAACGGGAATGCCGATCCGCGCCATATTCTCGGCAAGGTTTTGCAAGGTAACGGTTTTTCCCGTGCCGGTCGCGCCCGTGATCAGCCCGTGGCGGTTGATGCGCTTGGTCACGATCGATGCGGGCGCATCGGCGCTGTCGGCAAAAACAAGGGCGGTCGGGGCGGCGGGGGCGGCAGTCATGGTTTTTATATTCCTCGAAGGTGTTTGAACGGCGTCAAAATCATAAGCTTTCCGTTCTTTTGGGGCAAGATAAAGGCGGCCAAAACGGCAGTGTTTGCCAAAGTCAATTAATTTAAATTAAATAAACCGTGCAACTGACATAAAAATCCTTATAATTTAGTACTATTGTAAGTGCATTTTCATGTGAATGCGCTTCGTTTTGCAATTTTCAAAAAAGCCGCTTTCTTATGCATGTCCGTACGATCGTCGCAGTGATGACAGCTCTTGTTCTGGCACCGCAGGTTTCCCGTGCGGATGACGGCAGGCTGAAACCGCGCGTGGAAACGAATATCCGTGCCGGCACGGAGCGCAGCATCTTGATGACCGAGGCATGGTTTCCGCTGGCGCAGGATACGGATCGCGTTTTGTTCGGCGACCTGCGCCTGATGGGGGATGACCGCGATAACCGCGAATGGAACTTCGGCCTTGGTTACCGCGCAATGAACGACGCCGCCGATGCCGTCATGGGCGTGCATGGCTGGTTCGATCGACGCCGTTCCAAACGCGGGTCTGTTTTCTACCAGGTCGCGGGCGGGTATGAATATCTCAGCGACGCTTTGGATATTCGCCTGAACGCCTATATCCCGTTTAATACCGAAGAGCTTTATGCCATCCCCGCCGCTTCGACAACGCCGTATCTCGCCGATACGGGCATCTATTACGACAGCCCCGGCGTGCTGGCCGAAAAGCCGCTACATGGCTTTGATGTCGAATTTTCCATTCCGGTCAAGGCGCTGCAGGGGGATATGGAATCTTTCCGCGTTTCCGCGGGCGGCTTTGCTTTCAAGGGGAGCGGCGTGGAGGGACTGCACGGTTTTCGTTTGCGTGCGGCGGCGGATGTGACGCAGAATCTTGAAGTCGGCGCGCGGTTTGAATCGGACAACCAGCGCGGCACGCAGGGCTTTTTGGAGGCGACGCTGCGCTTGCCGTTCGGCGCCAAGGCTTCGGTCGGAACGCTGGGCATCCGCAGCCGCCTGGATGAAAGCCCCGAGCGCGATATCGACGTGATTACCGCCGCGCGTACTGCCGTGCCGGCGCAAAAGGGCCTTGCCGTCCTGAACGTCGGCGACAATATGGCGCAGCGCGTGTTTCATGTGGACAACAACCGGGCGGTGAACGGCGACGGGACAATTGATAGTCCGTTCAATAACCTTGCCGATGCGAATGCGGCAGCCGACCGCGAGGGGGATGTGATTTACATCAACTACGGCACGGGCACCAGCCTGCGTATGGAGAGCGGGGCGGTGCTGGCGCTTGCGCAGCAGTCGATTATCGGCGCGGGGACGGATTTTGTTTATGACGACGGACGCTTTACGACATCAACCGGGGTGAATTTCAACGGCACGGTCTTGATTTCGGCGGACGATGCACCCGTATTGACGAATACGACGGGGCACGGCGTGACCTTGACGGGGGCGGATACCCATGTCGCGGGCGTGACGATCGAAAATGCGGCCGGCCACGGTATTTACGCGTTCTCCGCGGCGGGGAGCGGTCTTGGCGGCCTGATCGTCAAGGATGCCAGCCTGAATAACAATACCGGCGACGGCCTGCGCGCAGAGGCATCCGGCGCGGGCAGCAGTCTTGATATCATGGTGATGAATGTCGATGCCGCCGGGAATAATAACGGCATGCGTTTTTACGCGCATGACAATGCCGCCGTTTCCGGCAGCATTACGCGCAGCGTCATGGCGGGCAATGCGCAGCACGGCCTGATCCTGTACGACGACAGCGCGGCGGGCGGCGTGAATGTGGACGCGGGCGGCGGCGGACGCTCCATAGGGCGCAACAGCCTTTACGGCAACGGGATGGAGGATGTGGCGCTGGAACTTGACGGCGGGACGCTTTTCGCCCGCCACAACTGGTGGGGGCAGGCCGCCGGACCGTATCAGGATGTGCCGGCCGGCGCGTTGAAGCCGCAGATTTACTACGGCGCGCCGCTTTATGACGGCCTGGTTTTGCATCTGACGCTGGACAGCGAATGGACAAGCGATACGACGGCTTACGACCGCTCCGGAAACGGTTATGACGGCGCGCTGGAAGGCGGCCTCGGCCTTGCCGACATGGTCGCGGGCGCGCGCGGGGAAGGGCTGAACCTTAACGGGACATCCGATTACATCCGCGTGCAGGACATCGCGGAGATGATGACGCAGTATACCGTTATGGCCCTGACGTCGCCGGATAAGACGACGGGCGGCAATGCCGATCAGAATAATTACGGTTTTACCTTGTTTTCCGACGGCCGCCCGCTGGCCAGTACGCCGTATCCGTTGTGGGTGACGCTGAAAAACGGGGAGGTGATTGCCCATACCTTCAATACCTCCAATGCGAGCGCGGGCAAGATGACCAGCGGCGCGGCTATCGTGAACGGTACATGGCATGCGGTGGATGTTTCCGCGGCCAAGGGAGGAGAGAGCACGATTTACGTTGACGGCGCGGCAGCGCATAGCTTTATCAATCCCGGCAATTCATCCAACTGGAGCGGCGGCGAGTTTTATATCGGCGAGCTGCGTGCCGGACGGGGCATTTATTACGACGGCACGGTCGACGATATCCGTCTTTACAATCGCGTGCTGACGGATGCGGAAATCGCTGAGATTTACCGCATGGATACGACCGGCACGGTCAACAGCGGCGCCTACCTGACGGCAGATCCGAACTGATTTTTTATATATCGGGGAGAGGGTGGTGCCCGGAGCCGGATTTGAACCAGCGACACGCGGATTTTCAATCCGCTGCTCTACCAACTGAGCTATCCGGGCATCGGATTGCGTTTATAAGCAAAAATCGACAGCCTGTCCAGTCCTTTTTAACACTTTCAAAAATAAAGATTTTCTGCCTTTTTCGGGGGGGCGTTTCAGGTGCGCTGGGCCGACCCCCTTGCTTGACGGCGGGTTCACATATATCTTATGATTCATATATGGCTCGACCCCGACGGGGCGGGTACGGATAAACGGACGGCGGGTTAAAAGCCGCGCAAACATATGGGCTTGATCATGCGACAAGTACCGACATTTCTGATTATCGGCAATGGCCGCGTCGCGCGGCACATGTGCCGTTATTTTCAATCCCTTGATATATCGCATACCCAATGGCACCGGCACATGCCGGTCTCCACGCTTGCGCCGCTGGCAGCGGGGGCGAGCCATATTCTGCTTCTGATCCGCGACGATGCGATCGAGCCTTTCGTCAAAACCCATCTGGCGGAAAGCAAGGCCGTCAAAATCCATTTCTCCGGCGCATTGAACACGCGTGGCATTTACGGCGCGCATCCCCTGATGACTTTTGGTGCGGCGCTCTATGCTCCCGAAAAATACCGCGACATCCATTTCATCATCGATGCCGATGCGCCGGATTTTGCCGCGCTGCTGCCGGGCCTGCCGAATGCGCATGCGCGGCTCGATCCCGCGCAAAAGGCGAAGTATCACGCGCTTTGCGTCATGGCGGGGAACTTCAGTTGTTTGCTGTGGCAAAAACTGTTCGATACCCTGCAATCCGATTTCGACATTCCCGCCGCCGCCGCGCTGCCGTATCTTTCCCAGCAAACAGAGAATTTGATCGCCGATTATCGCACCGCGCTGACGGGGCCTTTGGCGCGCGGGGATGCAGCGACGATCGCCTGCAATATCGCCGCGCTGAAAGGCGATGAATTTCAGGCCGTCTATCAGGCATTTGTGAACGCCTATACAGAAAAACAGGAGAAGGCATCATGATGAACATTTTCGATTTTCAAAAGAAAAAGCAGGTGGGTGAGAAAATCACCATGGTCACCTGTTACGATTACACCAGCGCCGTGCTGGTCGACAAAAGTGGTGTGGATACCATTCTGGTCGGCGACAGTCTCGCCATGACCATGCACGGCTTCAACAGCACCGTGCCCGCCACGGTGGAGATGATGGCGATGCATACCGCCGCCGTTGCGCGCGGGGCGAAGGATAAATTCATTGTCGCCGATCTGCCGTTTTTGTCTTACCGCCGCGACCTGGGCGACAACATCGCCGCGGTGCAGGCCGTGATGCAGGCGGGCGCCCATGCCGTGAAGATCGAGGGCGTGGCGGGCAATGCGGATCTGATCCGCCACCTGACGGAATCGGGCGTGCCGGTCATGGGGCATATCGGCCTTACGCCGCAATTCGTGCACCTGCTGGGCGGGTACAAAGTGCAGGGCAAGACCGAGGAAAGTGCCAACCGCCTGAAGCAGGAAGCGCTGGCGCTGGAGGAAGCGGGATGTTTTGCCATCGTGCTGGAATGCGTGCCGACCGTGCTGGCCGCCGAGATCACGCGCGCGCTGCGCATCGCCACCATCGGTATCGGCGCGGGGGCGGAAACGGACGGGCAGGTGCTGGTCTTTCAGGACTTGCTCGGCCTCAATACCGATTTCCGTCCGAAATTCGTGAAGAACTTCATGGACGGCGCGGCGCTTGTCACCGCCGCGCTCGACGATTACAACAATGCCGTTAAAACAGGAGCCTTCCCTGATGCCGACCATAGTTTCGGACCCGAAAAAATGGCAAAGCCTGCGTAAAACCCTTGCGGGTTCTCTCGGCTTCGTGCCTACCATGGGCAATCTGCATGCGGGGCATATCGCCCTGTGCGATCGCGCGCGTGCGGAAAACGGCCATGTGCTGGTCAGCATTTTCGTGAACCCGACGCAATTTAACCAAAAATCGGATTACGAGAAATACGCCCGCACCTTCGAGGCGGATTGCAAGCTGCTGGACGACGCGGGCGTCGATTACGTGTTCCATCCCGATGAAGCAGCCATGTATCCCGATGCCTATCACGTGCAGGTCAGCGAGCAGGAGGATGCCGCGGTGCTGGAAGGTGCCTTCCGCCCCGGGCATTTTACCGGCATGCTGACCGTGGTGCTGAAATTGCTGAATATCGCGGGGGCCGATCGGGCTTATTTCGGTGAAAAGGATTTTCAGCAGCTGCGGCTGGTGCGCAAAATGGCGGAGGCCTTGTTTTTGCCGGTGAAGATTATCGGCTGCCCGATCCTGCGGGCGGCGGATGGGCTGGCCTTAAGCTCCCGCAATGCCCGCTTGACGGCCGAACAGCGGGAAAAGGCGCCCTTGCTGGCCGCCCTGCTGCAAAGCGGTTTATCCGATGACGCCGTCATGAAAAAGCTTGAAGAAGAGGGCTTTAAGCCCGAATATGTGGAAACGCGCTGGGGCCGGCGGCTGGCGGCTGCCTGGCTGGGCGACGTGCGGCTGATCGACAACGTGCCGGCCGATGCCGCATATCAACGGGAGAATGCCTATGCTACTGTGTCTTGATGTCGGGAACACGCATATCGTCGCCGGCCTGTTCGACGGCGATAAATTGCTGTTCCGTTTCCGCTATGCGACGCACCCTTTCGGCACGGCGGACCAGTTCGGCCTGTTTTTGCGCAACATCCTGCAAACGAATAACGTCGAATACGGCGAGATCGCGGCCATAGCGCTTTGCTCCGTCGTGCCGGGATACAATTATACCATCCGACACGCCCTTACGCAGTATTTCCCGCAGGCCGAGCTGTTCATGCTGCAGGCGGGCGTCAAGACGGGCATCAATATCAAGTACAAAAATCCCGCGGAAGTCGGCGCCGACCTGATCGCGGGCGCGATCGGCGCGACGGAGGCTTTCCCCGATAAAAACCTCATCATCATCGATCTCGGCACGGCGACGACGCTGGTGGCGGTATCGAAGAAAAAGGATTTCCTCGGCGGCGCCATCATGCCCGGCATGCGCCTTGCCATGGAAAGCCTGAAAACCAATACGGCCAAGCTGATGGAGGTCGATATCGAAGTGCCGGATACCTATCTTGGCCAGTCGACGCGCGAGTGCATCCAGCGCGGGCTGTACTACGGCCATCTCGGCGCGCTGCGGGAGATTATCGCGGGGTACAACAAGGAGCTGTTCGCAGACGACAAGGCGACGGTTGTCGGTACGGGCGGTTTTTCCCAGTTGTTCAGGGATGAAAAGGTTTTCGATATCATTCTGCCCGACCTCGTCCTGCAGGGCATCCGCTTTGCGCATGAAAATTCCAAAGCGGCCGCGGCGCGGCAAAGCGCCTGAATGATGCGTAAACAAAAAACGGCGGATCGTACGATCCGCCGTTTTTAATTTGTTTTTCTTGCCTTATTCCGCCGCGGCGGCTTTGCGCGTCGCGGGCAGGGCGGCGGCAATTGTATTTTCCTTGCTGCCGCACGTCGGATGGCCGAAGCCGCCCGCGCTTTTGCCGTCGGTGACGTCATAAACGATATGGTCGTTTTTATCGGCGCTGACGCCGGCGGGAACATAATCGAGCGCCAGATCATGACGCACGCGCCATGCGATGTTGTGGTCGGCGCAGGATGTATCGCCGCTGACGCCGAGCGCGCCGATGATTTCACCTTTTTCGTTGTAAAGTGCAAGCCCGCCGCCGAAAACATTCACGCCGCCGATACGTTCTCCGACCATCGGGTCGCGCGTGCTGCCGAAACGGTCTGCATCGCCGTCATAGGCGACTTCCGTATCGACGGGGTTGCTTTCCTGCAGGCCGAAAAGACTGCCGCCGGGCTGTACGGCACTGTAAAGGTTGGCCGTGGAAAGCGCCAGCTGCGGCAGACTGAAGGCATTGGCCGTATTGGCCTTTTGCGCGGAAATGACACGGCTGCCCGGCCATTGGGCGTCAACGGTTTTGCCGGTAAAGGCGATCTGGCAAACCGTGCCGCTGCGGTCGACAACGGTTGCCCACATGTCCAGATTGAGGCCGCCGTTGTCCTGCTGCCGTGCGTCTTTCAATGCTTTGGCCAAAATTTCATGAGAGGGCAGCTTGCCGCACCGGTTGCCGCTTTCGGCGACGGCGGGCGTTGCAAACGCCGTGACGGCGGCAAGAACGGCGATCGCGTACAGGTTTTTCATTGTCGTTATCCTTTCGTAAGGCGGTTTGGGTTACTTGTTCAGGTATACTTTGATTTTCTCGGCATAGGTCGCGGTGCGGCGCTTGCGCGTCAGCTCCATGATGCCAAGGCGGGTAAAGCCGTGCACCTCGGCATTGGCGGTATCCCATGCCAGCAGTTTTTCCATGGTTTCGACCAGCTTGATGCGTTCGGATTTCAGATGCATGCCGATGAAATCGACCAGAATAGCGCCCGACAGGTTGCGCAGGCGCATTTGCCGCGTGACTTCCTGCGCCGCATCCTGATTGACGGCGGAAGCGCTGAGGCCGCTGCCCTGGTTGACGTCGATGACGGTCAGGGCATGCGTCGGCTCGATGATGATGGAACCGCCGCCGGAAAGATAAACGACGGGCTCTTCCATTATCGTGATTTCGGAGAAAAGATCGTTGATCTCGAAAAGCTTCTGCCCTGTTTTTTCCGGCTTGAACAGGCGCAGCCGCCTGGAGGTGGCAAGGGCGGGGTCATGCTGCTCGCACCATTTTTCCATCTGGGCGAAGGTATTCTTGTTGCCGATGTGGATGTGGTCGAAACGGCGCGCGCCCAGATCGTTCAGGGCGCGGGCAAGGGCATTCGGCCCTGCCTTGATCAGCCGCGGCTTGTCGCCCGTCGTTTCCATGGTATCGGCAATCTGCTGCCATTCGGCGCGCAGGTATCTCGCTTCGTTCAGCAGCTGCTCTTCATTGGCTCCTTCGGCGTTGTGCTGTACCAGCCAGCCGCCCTTGCCTTTCAGGCGGCTGGTGAATTTCAGGACATCCTCGTTCTCGATGCGCGATGAAATCGTCACCTGTCCCGCCACGGGGCTGTGGATGAGATATTGCCCCATGATGTAGAGCAACATGGTCAGGCGCGGCATTTTGTGCTTTTCGTGCCGGGATGCTTTCTTGGCTTCGGCCTTGACCTGCACCATGACCATCTGCCCGGGTTGCAGCAGGTCGGCGATGCCGGAATGGTCGGCCGCCGGCCCCGCTTGCGGCAGATAGACGTGTTTTGCCTGCAACAGGCCGCTGATGTTGTTGCCGAGGTCGACAATTGCGGCATCGAGGCGCTTGTCGATTTTCGCGACACGGCCGAGGTAAATGCTGCCCCAGCCGGCTTCCTGATCCAGCGCATCGACGTAAAGGTCGGTCATGACGGTTTTGCGTACGACGGCGGCATGCAAACGTCCGTCTATTTCATCGACGAAGAGGTCAATCCCGCTCATATCCCGCACTCCTTAACAAAGCCATGGTTTCCGCCAGCGGCAAACCGACGATGGCGGAATAGGATCCGCTGATAAAGGGAATAAATCCGGCGGCGAGGCCCTGAATGGCATAACCGCCCGCTTTGCCTTTCCATTCGCCGCTTTGGATATAGGCATCCATATCGGCATCGGCCAGGCGCTTGAATTTGACGACGGAGGTGACGGGCCGCGTTTGCGCGCGCCCGTCGGGCGCGATCACGGAAACGGCGCTGATCACGCGGTGGCGACGGCCGGACAGCAGGGCAAGGCACGCGCGCGCTTCGGCTTCCGTTTCCGCCTTGGGCAGGATGCGGCGGCCGCAGGCGACGACCGTATCGGCGGAAAGGATGACGGCATCCGTCACGCCGTCGCGAATTTTCGCAGCCTTGCCCGCGGCGATGCGCCGCGCATAGGCAAGAGGCAGTTCGGATGTCAAAGGGGTTTCGTCGATATCGGCGGGCAGGACATTGTCGGGGACGATGTTCATTTGCCGCAGCAGTTCCAGACGGCGGGGAGATGCCGAAGCCAGCACAAGCCTGGGGCGCGGTGTGGCGGACATGGCCGTGCCTTCTTATTTGTGGCGGAAGGTGATACGGCCTTTGGTCAGGTCGTAGGGGGTCATCTCGACGGTCACACGATCCGCTTCCAGAATGCGGATTTTGTTTTTGCGCATCTTGCCGGAGCTATGCGCCAGAATGATATGGCCGTTGTCCAGCTTGACGCGGAACATCGCGTTGGGGAGCAGTTCGGTGACAACACCGTCAAAGCTCATCAGATCTTCTTTTTCAGACATATTCCTCTAAATCTCGGTAAGTTACATGACATCCGTGCCACGCATATGTAGCACATACAAAAGACTAAATAAACGGCGCGCCGTCAATTTATCCAGATTGACCTTGCTTTGCAGGCTTTCGGCCAGCAATTCGGCCGCTTCATCGTGAATGGAGCGGCGGCCGGCGTCAATCGCCTCCAGCCGGTGGATCTGGCCCTCCCGCGCGGTTTTGTAAAAATTGTCGCACAGGATGACATAATCATGAATATGCTTTTTGAGGGAGACCAAGGGGATGGACAGCATTTCCGTCAAATCCGTGCCCCGGCAATGCACGCGCATGTGCAGGCGGTCGGCATCCAGCGTCAGCTTCAAGTGATAGGCGCCGGTGGTGCCGGCGGGGCTCAGGAGCTCGAAGCTGTTTTCGGCCAGAAGGTCTGAGACGGCCTTGTGACGTTCCATTTCGATATCCGCCGAGCGGGCGGCAAGGCCGTTGCCGTCCAGAACCACGTCGGCGATGCGGAATTTGGTCACGGCGGCTTTGGACTCTTGGGGCATCAGGCGGCTTCTTCCTTCAGGCGTTCCAGCTTCGCGCCGACGCCGGAGAGTTTTTCGACGATATGCTCGTACCCGCGGTCGAGGTGATAGATGCGGTGCACGGTCGTCGCGCCGCTCGCCACCAATCCCGCCAGCACGAGGGAGACCGAGGCGCGCAAGTCCGTCGCCATCACATCCGCGCCGCGCAAGCGCGGTACGCCGCGTACAAGGGCGGAGGAGCTGTGCACCGTAATATCCGCGCCCATGCGCACCAGTTCGGGCACGTGCATGAAGCGGTTTTCGAAAATCGTCTCGGTCACCATGCCTGCGCCTTCGGCGATCGTCAGCATGGACATGGCCTGCGCCTGTAGGTCGGTCGGGAAACCGGGGTAGGGTTCGGTCATGATGTCGATGCCGCGCAGCACGTCGTTCACGCGCTTGATCGTCACGGTTTGCTCGTCCTTGTTGATGATGAGGTCAACGCCTGCCTTGTAAAGAGGTTCCGTCAGGTAGTCGATATGGCGGTTATCGATATTTTTCAGCGTCAGCGCGCCGCCCGTCATGGCGCCGGCCATGATGAAGGTGCCGGCCTCGATACGGTCGGCGACAACGGTATGCGTAGCGCCGGAAAGGGAGGGTTTGCCGTGAATGGTGATCTTGTCGCTGCCCAGGCCTTCGATTTCCGCGCCCATGGCGATGAGGCATTCGCCGAGATCCACGATCTCCGGCTCTCGCGCGGCATTGACCAGCGTTGTCTTGCCTTTGGCGAGCGTCGCTGCCATCAAGAGATTTTCCGTCGCGCCGACGGATACCTTGGAGAAGAGGATATTCGCGCCCTTCAGGCCGCCCGCGGGGGCTTTGGCGATGATATAGCCGTCTTCCAGCACGATCTCCGCGCCCATTTGCGTCAGGCCGTCGATGTGCAGGTCCACGGGACGGCTGCCGATGGCGCAGCCGCCGGGCAGGGATACCCTGGCCTCGCCGTGGCGCGCCAGCAGGGGGCCCAGCACCAGAATGCTTGCCCGCATCTTGCTGACCAGTTCATAGGGCGCAACGCAGCTGGTGATCGTTTTGGCGTCCAGCACCATGCGTTTTGTCTGCGGGTTGTAGCCGACCTTGACGCCCAGCTTTTCGAGCACGTCGGTCAGAGAGCCGACATCCTTCAGGTCGGGCACGCGATCCAGCGTCAGGGGTCGGTCGGTCAGGATGGCGGCAGTCATCAGCGGCAGCGCGGCGTTCTTGGCGCCGCTGATCTCGATCTGGCCGTTCAGGGGGTGGCCGCCGTAAATACGAATTTTATCCATGGTATTTCTTTTCTTTGTTGCGGGCCGCGCGGCAGCAGCGGTGCGGCGACAAAACATCCTCTTGTGGTGCGCATGATTTATAAGGGGATTTCTCCATAAAGTATATGAAATTCGGCCCATATGTTCCTTTTTTGTTCTAAAATGGTTATGTCACGTGATATTTTGCCGCTCATTTATTTTTAATAATGTTATCATATGATATGCCTGATATAAGGAGACATACGCTTGCCGAAAACGCTTTATCATGCGTCCAGACATGCCTTCAGCGCCGTGGATGACGATAAGCTCGGCGCGGGGCAGAATTTGTTCGGGCGCGGGTTTTATACTGCGCCGTCGCCGATCGACTGCATCTACTTTATTACCGAAGACGGCATGCTGGATTTCGGCAGCCACGGTAACCCCGTCCATGCGGCGATCTATGCTTTTGACCTGAAAGACGATGCGCGCATTTTGGAAAACAATCAGGCGGTCTCCCCCGAACTGGCGGCGGATTTGCAGGCTGCGGGCGAAAAAATCGGCAATTCCGACCTCGGCCGTTTGATGGCGGAGAGCAAAGCGGTCAACAGTAACTTTCACTACATGGCGGCCTCTGCCGACGGGATGGCGATTTTACGCGCTGCGGGCGTGGGGGCGCTGTCGGCGGACGGCTATTATTGCGTGATCAATACATCCGCCATCGGCAACTTGCGTCTTCATAGCGCCAGCGGCGATATGGCGGCAGCCCAAAAGCAGGCCGTGCAAAGCGCGCTCGACCGCGCATCTGAAACGAATGAAAAATTCGAGGCGCTGGCGGCATCGCATCCGCAGGCGGCCGCTGCCTATCGGCGCATCGGTGCGGCTGTGGAAACGGTTGCCCATGCGATCGGCAAGCCCGAACAGGTGCAGCATTTGCAAACCGTTTTGAAACATTTCCTGCTGGAAGAGGTGGAAACCAGACCCGATCCGAAAAAGAACATTCTGCCACTCAACCGGTTTTTGGCCGAAGTCCGTAACGTTTTCGGCCTTTATGAGGATGCGCCGATGGCGCCTGTAACCGATCTGGTCAATCAAACCGTTGCGGAAATAAGCACAGCACCCAAGGTCGAAACAAAATTTGCCGCCCCACCCGTCAAATACGCCGAAGACAGCATGTTTACCGCCGGTATGGCCGGGCCAAAGCCGGCGCAGGCGAAAAAATTTGACGGCCCTTATACGGTTGATAACCTGTTTCCCGAGGAAAACGCGGCAAGAGGCATCGCCTTTCCCGACGGCGCGGATGAAAAGCTGTTCAAAGCTGCGGAAGACCTTGTCAATATCCTCAACAAAATGCACGGGCAAAACGGATTTGTGCCGAGCGACCTGCGCAATGCCATTGTTCAGAACACCGCCCGTCTGGCATCGCCGCCGTCCGGTCCGCATTACAGCCATGACTGGCAAAAGGGGAATTTGAACTGGAGGGGCCATATCCGCGACCAGGTGAACGGCGCGGGGTATTTGCACAGCCAGATGAAAATGCTGGAGCTGAGCCAGCCCCATTCCGTATCGCAGGAAGCGGGCGCGGCGCTGCGCGGCTTTGTGGAGGTTTTCGCGCAAACGAAAGGCGCATCCGAATATACGGCTCTTGCGCTCGAAAAAAACGCGCCCGACGATAACGCCATTGTCGGAAGGCTTAACAAGGCCGCTGCGCAAACGGCGCCGTCAAAGCCCGCTGCGCAAAAACTTTAGCTTTTTTGACTTTGCATCTGTGCCGCCGTGCAAAGGCGGATGTGCTTGCAGAAAGATTCAAGGGAGGGGAAATGCACCGCCGCGCTGGTGCTGTGCCCGCCGCCGCGGATGCCCCAGTTCTTGCACAAATAGGCCGCAACAGCGCTGGCATCCGGCGCGCCGTTGCTGCGGATGCTGATGGTCACGGTGCCGTTGCCTTGTACATACCACGCGAAACCGATGCCGGCGCCGGTTTTTTCGGCCTGCTGCACCAGCCATGTGGAGATGTAGCGGCCGAAGTTTTGTACATCCGCATTCACAACCGGCACCCAGGTGGGGGCGGCGTTTTCCGCCGTCGCCAGCGGGGCGTAGAGGACGTTATCGTCCAGCTTGCTGATGCGCGTATCCTGATCGTGCAGGATGTTGCGCCCCAGCGCGACAAGGTCGTGGAACGTCAGGTGCGACAGCGCGTCGAATGAATCGAACGCGGTTTCAATTGTGGTGATGTTTTTGGAATCCACCAGTGCGGCGGCGGCGTAGTCGTCCTCCGTCTGCAAAAGGTTCTGGCCGAGATCCATTTTGGCGATCAGCTGAAAAAACACCGGCGCGGGTGTGTCGGGAAAAAGGTAATCCCAGACCATATTGGCGGCAGAGGGATGCTGGGCATCGATGTTGAGGTACAGCTCCGGCACGCCCTTGCCTTGCGGCGCCTGGTAGTTTGCCAGCGATTCCGCCGCGCTTTTGTGATGGTCGGCCACCACCACGCGCGTGGCGCGGGCGGGCGGGGTCAGCAGTTCGGTTAAGAACTCGGGCGTCGGGGCGACGTCGACGAAAACGACGTCGACCAGCTTCGCGCCCGTTTTCAGCGCGAGATGCCCGCGGATGATATTCTGCGCGGCCTCGATATTGTGGTGGCCGTAGGGGACGTATTCGATGCGGATATCGGGCTCCTGCCCGTAGTGGCAATGCACCGCCCAGGCGGAGGCCAGCCCGTCGATGCAATCGACGTGATAAATGATGATCAGGTGTCTGTTTTCCAATGAATCCAAAGGCTTTCCCCTTATACGGCAGCGTCTTATTCAGCGCCCTTTCGGCAAGGCTGTCAAGCGGGCAGGAGGATGGGCAAGGGTTGACGGGGATATGTAAACCCTTTATAACAAAATCCTCCCGAAAACAGATGACGTGAAGGATGCCGCGATGCTCGGTTTCAGCCAAAAGGAAAAAGACGCCGTTCTGCGCGCGGCGCTGAAAAGCGAAAGCCGCAATGCGATCAAGAAGGCGCTGGCGCGCGGCGGCAATCCCAACGGCATGATGGACGAGGAAAAAGAACAGCCGTTTATCGTCTGGGCGGGAGACATATATTACGGCGGCAGCCGGTCCGAGGGTGTGCTCGAAATGCTGCTTGAAGCCAAGGCCGACGTGAATGCCCAAGACAAAGACGGCAATACCGCTTTGCATCGTGCCCTGTATCAGCGCAACAGTCAGGCCATCAATATGCTGATCGATGCCGGCGCGGATTTGCTGGTGAAGAACAAGAGCGGCAATACGCCTTTTAGCATGTGCCTGAATAATGGCGGCGGCAGTTACATACTGAACCGCATGATCGAAAAAGGCGTGCTGAAGGCCTATAAGGAAGCGGCGGAAGAGCCGCATGCCATGCTGGATTTGCTGTCCCGCGCCGTGGACGGCACGAGCGACAGCCATTATATCGTTCGCCATATTCTGGCGGAGGTCGAGAATATCAACGCGCTTGCGGACAAGGGGAGATCCCCCCTGCACAGCGCCGCCGCGCGCAATCATGAGCATCTGCTGAATACCTTGCTGGAGCGGCCGGAGGCGGATATCAATATGCGCGACCGCCGCGGGCGCACGTTGCTTTATGTGGCGCTCAGCAGCGGGCATCAGGATCTTGCGAAAAAATTGATCGAGCGCGGCGCGGACGTGACGGCGACGGATGAAAAAAATACCTCCGCGCTCGTTATGGCGGCCAAAACAGGCTCGATGCCGCTGGTGCGCCAGATTACACGGCAGTTGAAGGAAAAAAAGGCCGAAACCGATTTTGACGCCGCCCTGCTGGCCGCTGCCGAAGCGGGGCACGCGCGCCTGATCGATGCGCTGATCGCGGAGGGCGCGAAAAAGGACGCCGTGAATGACAAGGGTGAAACCGCATTGATCCTGGCGGCGAAGGGCGGGCATATGGAAGCCGTCAAGATGCTGATCGTCAAGCACAAGGCAGATACGCAAACTGCCGACAAATCGGGCCAGATCGCCTACGACTACGCGAAGGAGGCAAAGAATGCGGAGATGAGCGCATACCTCATCCAGTTTCAGCCCGGCTACGAACCGCCGCCGCCGCCACCGCCGCCGATCGACATGGGCCGTTTTTCCAAGGTCAGCAGTTACAGCGTCGACGTGAAGGAAAAGGGCTTGACCATGACCTTCAACTTCTGGACGCAGCAGGTGATTTACCGCGAGCCTGATAAAAATACAATCGCCGTTGTGCGCAACTTCGATGAGGTCCAGCGCAAGGAGGCGATTGCCGAGGCTTACGACGTGCTGAAGCGCCTCGGCGGCGATCCGCCGGAATTCATGGCGGTGGATGTGCAGAAAAAGACTCTCGGCGCCGCGGTGCAGAAGCCGAAAACGGGTAACTGAAAAGCGCTTAATGCAGCGGCTGCCCGGGTTTGCCTTTCGGCGGGCGGCTGGGTGACGGTGGCGCAACGCTTGAGGGCGGCGCAGCGTAGTCAAACGGCATGTGCCGCGCAAATTCGAACAGGGACGAAAAATGCACCGCGCCCGCGCCGGCATGGCCGCCGCCGGTCACGCCCATGGTGTTGCGCAGATGCTCGGCAACCTTGGCGGCATCGGGGTTTCCATCGGTGCGGATGCTCATGCTGACCGTGCCGTTTTTTTGCATGTACCAGGCAAAGGCGATATCGCTGCCGGTTTTCTTGCCCAGCGCCACCAGTTTTTCCGATATCTTGCGGCCGTATTGCTTGACGTCGCCGTTGACGACGGGCACGGAGACGGGGGCGGTGCCCGGCAGGATTTGCAGCGGGATGATATTGGCGGTCTCCAGCAGTTTTTCGATTTTCGTGTCCTCATCGTGGGCGATATGCCGCCCGCGCCGCGCCATGTCGCTGAACGTCATGCGCGCAAGGTTGCGCAACGTATGAAGGGATTTTTCAACCGTCGTAATGTCAAACGTGTCGATCAGCGCGGCGGCGGAAAAATCCTGCGGCGTGGTCAGGCCCGCGGCGTTGCCGTCCATTTTATCGATCACATGCAGCACATCGGGCACGGGGGTGCCGGGCATGACTTCCTCCCACACCATGGCGGCGGCGGCCGTGCGCGTTTTGTCGATTTTCATGTTCAGCGCCGGTGCGGCGGCGCCGGCAGGAACGGCGGGCGGCCGGTATCCTACCAGCATATCGGCAGCGGAAACATGGTGATCGATGATGTGGATTTTTTGTGCTTTGGCCGTGCCTTTGGCATCGGGCGTCATCAACTCGTCCAGAAAAGCCGGCGTCGGCGCGACATCGACGAAATAAACTTCCGCATCGGACCGCAGCGCGGCACGGATATTGTCTTCCGCTTCCGCCACATTATGATGCGCATAGGGGATATAGGTAATGTTTGTATTTTTCCGGTCGTGCGGGTCGTCCTGCCCCCAGGCCTTGGCGACCGCCCATGCCGAGGCCGCGCCGTCAATGCAATCGGCATGGTACACAACAACCAGCGGCTTCGGCGTTGGGCGATCTTGCGTCATATATCCCGTTTCGTTTTGCGCGCCTTGAGGCACGCGGCTAATATGGGTCAATATGTTAATATAAGGCAAAAGCCCACTATTGTCTAAATATCAGGTTTTTTTCTTTTGTTTATAGATGTTTATGGCGGCTTACATCCTTGGCAGCGTCACGCCGGCCTGTTGCATGTATTTGCCCGCGCGGTCGGCGTAGGAGACTTCGCATTCGCTTGCGCCCTGGAAGAACAGGAACTGGGCGATGCCTTCGTTGGCGTAAACTTTGGCGGGCAGGGGGGTGGTGTTGGAAATTTCCAGCGTGACCTGTCCTTCCCATTCCGGCTCCAGTGGCGTGACGTTGACGATCAGGCCGCAGCGCGCATAGGTGCTTTTACCCAGACAGACGACCAGCACATCGCGCGGTACTTTAAAGGTTTCCACCGTGCGGCAGAGAACGAAGCTGTTCGGCGGAATGACGCAGACATCCGTCTTGCGCGTCACAAAACTGTTGTTGCTGAAATTTTTCGGATCGACGATCGCGTTATCGACGTTGGTGAAAATCATGAATTCATCCGACAGGCGGCAATCATAGCCGTAGGAGGACAGACCGTAGGAAATCACGCCGTCACGTTTCAGGCGTTCCTCGAAGGGGGTAATCATCCCGTTTTCCAGTGCCTGCTGGCGGATCCATGAATCGGGCATAATGGGCATGTCAGTCTTGCTCCTCGGCGGATGAAGTTTTTGTTGTCGTGTCCTTGCGCGCGCGCGCCTGTTGTTTGCGTTTGGCAAGGTTGGCGCGCAGCGCGGCGGAGCGCGCATCATTTTTATGGGCGGATGAGAACTCTTCAGCTTTTTTCTGGCTGCGCCCTTCGAGAGCTTCTGGAGTGTTTTTTGTGTCGGTCATGCGCCCAAAGTAGCGATGCCGCGCACCTGTCGTCAAGCATCGAAATAGTCGCGGATATTTGCATAATGACAGCTCTTGTGTTATTGTATCTGCCATCCCGATAATGTGGGGCAGGGGGCCAAATCATGACCGAAAAAAAGAAAATCAGCCTTAATTTCAGGCGTATCGATAAAGCGCAGGTAGGTGCCGTGGCGGCCGATACGTTGGGCGATGTTGCGGCAACGGCTCCGGATACGCAGCCGGAAAGAGATCCCGCCGCCGCCGCGCCGCGCGGGCCGATAGCCTTCGTCAAGCTGGACGACCAGACGCTGGAGGTCAAGGAAGCAGGCCTGACATCGACCTTTAACTTCAAGACGCGTCAGGTGACTTATATTTCGGATGGTGCGATGGTAAATGTGGCCGTGCTGTCTTTTGAGCAGGTCAAATCCCCGACAACTATCGCGGATGCCTATGCCAACCTGAAAATGCTGGGCGGCAACCCAAGCCCTTATGTGCCCTGACCGTCTTCCGCGACTTTGCGTATTCCGAGGATATCTATGGGATAACTTCCCTACCACCCCACAATCTTTTTTTTCAAAAAGATTGTGGGGCGTATGAATACCGCTAGCGTGAAGTTGTGGGCGGAATGATCCCTCTCATTACAACCAAAACCAACGGTTCGATAAACGATAAAGGGCAAGCCGGAGGGCATGGGATATTCCGGCTTGTTATTCTTAACAATCTTACAGGACTGAAATACGAGATCGCTTTGGTAGACGCTGGAAACTTTAGGGATCCCGTTGAGATATCGGCAACTACAAACAGAATCGCGCCAACGCCCTCAATAAGCGCTCTCTAATGAAGCACTCTCCAAAACAATCCGAGGCTATTATTAAGTTTATCTCTGCGGGGGAGAACGGGGGGGATTCTTAGCTGGCGCGGCAGGGCGCGGGGCGAGCTTGCGCGTATAGTTAGGAATCAGGAACGAGGTCGTTTCAGGTTCCTGCAATCCGTCTTGTAGAACGCGAGGATTTAGCGCTTCAAACACTTCACGGTCCGTTGTTACCGTCTCCCAGCCAATTTTTGCGGTGAGGTTGAGCTGAGGGAATGAATAGTCCATTGGATTGCCATGAACGTCGGACTCCAGTTTTTTGCGAAGATGAAATCTAGCGGTTGCAAAATCTTTCATTGAAGAATAGCCCGCTTGTTTTAGGAACTCTTGCTCCTCGATATAAAGAATGCGCTGGCCTTCTTTGTCATCAAATCTCAGTATACGGACAGCAGGGTCACGCCGGGGTTGGAAGCCTGCTGTATCAAGGTTATCCCGGAGCTTCGTCAGTGTACCGCCGAGCCAGTTCTTGCCTTTCCAGTTTGCCTTGTCTTCGGCAAGCGGGTCGTCCGCGCGTAGGCCGATGCCCCATACTGGATCGTAGTGCGCTGCTTCTACCAGTTCCTTGCCTTTAGTGGCAGCGAGTACATCGAAAAGATGGGCATTTTGGGTAAACTTATAATAATTGCCTTGATAGACGATATCCTGTGCGTGGTCGTTCCACACTGCGGGGGCAAAACCCTTCACTTTGCGTCCAAGTTCTTTTTGCTCATTCGGGGTTTCAGCCTTAAGGATTTGTGCCGCCACCTCACTATCATTGAAGAGCATGGCCTTCTGATACATCATATATTGTTCGGCTGTATTAAATCTGATGCCTTCTTTAGACGTGAAGGGGGAAGGAAACCATTGGCTGAATTCGTTCGTGAGGAACAAAACATACTTACTCGTGTCGCGGTTTTTTTGAGACTTCGTGCTTTTTGCGTTGAAGTCTGTCATTGTAAAGTCTTCCTTCTTATCTATGCCGATGCGTACCCTTTAATAACTAACCTTTTTAAAGTTTTTGGCCGGGCCCGAGTTTCTCGATAAGGAGATTTTTTAAACGCACGTCAGCCTGATCAGGGTCTTCTTGACGGCGTGTTCCAAGGCTCGTACGCGACAAGATAGCATCCTGATAGGCTTCACGAAGGGAGGGCATTTGCAAAAGCGCGGCAATTCTATCCTTACTCTGAGGTTGATCGGGTAAAACACCATCAGAAACAAGGTTTTCATGCATGGCGTCTGTAATTACACGCAGAACATTTTCTTCCGTTGGTTGAAAAGGATCTTCATATTCAGGGAAGATGGCTTTCGCTATTTTTTTAAAGCGTTCAAACATATTTCTATCCTTCACACTCGTTTCAGTTTGCTGTATAGCACTTAACGGCGTTCATTTCCGTTCTGGTATTGCTAAAAATCCTACCAAGAAGGTACCATAAGATAGTTAACGAATCGTCAAGGATCAAAGAGGTCGGGGTAAATTCAATCGGAATCAAAGGGGGGCTAGGCGTTCCTGCTCAGGCCACAGGTGCCTTCACCGGCGGCTTGGATTTAAGCCCGCCGACATAGTCCGATTTGCGTTTCATCTGGGACTTGTTGCTGAAATCGAACCCCCCCCTTCCCAATTTTAGAGTTGGATATTGTCATTAGCGGTGGTGACTGCGGCGGCGATTAACGCAGCGTCGGTACCTTCCACAACATTACAGCGCTAAAAATGAAAGGGGCGGTATGGGCCCCTTGATTTATGGGCGGATACCGGCTCGAAATGCGTAAAAGCAAATAAAATCAAATGCCTTAACGGTGCGCGGGGCGGCGGCGAAATTCTTGCACGCCAGCCTTCGCGGATGCCTATGCCAACCTGAAAATGCTGGGCGGCAACCCCGCGCCGTATATACGCTGAATCTTTTGTCCGCTTCCGAGCATATTTAAGCTGATTCCGAGGATATGGAGAGCTTAAGCTTTTCTATTTATTGCCCTTTTTAAAAAGATTTGGACGCGGTGCATGAATACCGCTAGCGTTGAATTGCGGGCGGGATGATCCCTTCGTAACAACCGAAACCCAACAGCCCGACAAACGATCAAGGGTAAAGGAGATTGAATGAGTAACTGGCTTAAACGTGCATTCGACCGTGTCACCGGTCGCCGTACCGAAGCGGAAACCCCTGCGGCAAATGACGATGCCCGTCAATTCCGTAGCACGGCTTCGGGCAGCCGAACACCGGCCAAAAAGAAGCGTGTTAGCAATCCTTCGCCGGGGTACAGCTCTACCAGCCGCCGGTCGACGACGGATGACAGCAGTCATGTTTTTTGGTCTTCCGGCGCATATGACAGCGGCAGCAGCGGTTCCTGCGGCGGCTATGATGGAGGTGGCTGCAGTGGCGGGGGTGGGGAGTGACGCTTTTCCCTGCAAAATCTGCAAAAAACGATAACCGACAGCCCTTGCCCGAAAGACGGGCATTTTTTTATAATTTGATACGGTAAAAGGTTTATTTATGTTTATATTGCGTTTGCATATAATACGGGTTGCGCTTATTATGGTAGATGCCTAAAGCAATGAAGGATAGAGAGGGGGCAAGGATGCCTATTCTTATGGACTTTGAACGAAAAAAGTTTCAAGCGGCGGTGGATCGGCCCTCTTTTTCCACCGTTGGCGAGCCAGATATCTGGACACCGTATACGGATCCTTTGCTCAAATTGAAGGCCGCTCGCGGGGAGGGGCATCTTCTATCGAAAAATGATCCGCCGGAATATGTTGTGCTGAACGAAGCGCAGCTTTCGACCGCATCAAGGTATATGATCGTCTGCGATCATGCCTCCAAGGCCGTGCCCGCAAAGCTGGGTAATCTGGGCTTGCCGGATTCCGAATTATCTCGTCATATCGGCTGGGACATAGGCACCGAGGAAATCGGTCGTTACATGAGCGAAAAGCTGAAAGCGCCTGCGATCATTGCCGGCTATTCTCGTCTGGTGGTGGATTTGAATCGTGGGAAAAACCACGCCCAACAGATTCCTAGCAACAGCGATGGCACGCTCGTGCCGGGCAATCAGGGGCTGGATGCCGAGGACAGGACGGCACGCAGGAACGCGCTTTACGAGACGTATCACGGTACGCTTGACCGCATGTTAGAATGGCAGGAAACCATTGGCGGCAAGCCGCTGCTGGTTTTTGTACATAGCTGTACGGCTGAAATGAACGGTAAAAAGCGCCCATGGGAAATCGGCGTTCTGTGGAGCAAGAACAAAGAAATTTCCCATTTGCTGATGGACGAATTGCAGCGGGAAAACGCCGGCTATCTTATCGGCAATAACCAGCCTTATTCGCTGCGCAAGCCGATGCCTGGCAATTCGATCGAACGGCATGCCGAGCAAAGAGGCCTGCCGCATGTAGTCGTCGAATTCAGGCAGGATCTTATTGATACGCCCGAAAAGGCGCAAGAGATGGCGAAAATGTTTACTCGCTGTCTCGAGAGAGCGGTCGAGCGCCTGGATCGTCTGAAGCATAACAAGGGCCTTAAAAGATTCTTTGCCCGTTATTCGGACAAAAAATCCTCACGGCATCCGGCAATGCGCCCGCAGTTGCCGCGCAGCAATAACGTGCGGCCACCTGCACGCCTGCCGGCCCATATGTGGTAGAAAGCGGGGGGAGGTTGCCTTTTTGTAAAGGCTTTGACATTGAAAACAAACGAAAACAGGAGCCCTACAAGGCTCTTGTTTATTTTGGAAAAGTGGTGTAACTTGCGCCCCTGTCAGAGCAATCGGGCATGGCCCGTGCGTTTGATCGAGCGTGCTGTTGTAGCTCAGGGGTAGAGCACTCCCTTGGTAAGGGAGAGGTCGAGAGTTCAATTCTCTTCAACAGCACCATTTCCCCAATATAAATTTATATTTTTACCGCAAGTTTCGGGTCGCCCGATGGTGGTGCCTATGGGTATGCTGTCGATATATACGGGATGGAACAAGCAATGACCGACACGGCAGATTACCAACGCATCGCCACGGCGATTACCTATCTTCAAACTCATTTCCGCGACCAGCCCGCGCTGGACGAGATTGCCGCGCATGTCAGCGTCAGCCCGTTTCACTTCCAGCGCATGTTCACCGCCTGGGCGGGCGTCAGCCCAAAAAAATTCAGCCAGTACCTGAGCCTTGATTACGCCAAGGGATTGCTGCGCGAGAATGCCAGCCTGCTGGAAGCCGCGCTGGAAACGGGGCTCTCGGGCACGGGGCGCTTGCATGACCTTTTTGTGGGGATTGAGGCGATGACGCCCGGCGAATACAAAAACGGCGGCGCGGGGCTGGCGGTCGATTACAGTTTTGCGCCCAGCCCGTTTGGGGAGGTGTTGGTCGCCTCCACGGACAAGGGGATTTGCCACATGGCTTTTGTGGAGGACAGGGCGGCGGCGCTGTCGGCGCTCGCCGCGCATTTTCCGGCGGCCGGGCTGCGCGCGCGGACAACGGCGGCGCATCAAACCGTGCGGCGCGTTTTTGCCGGCGTTGCGGACGATCTGCCCGCCATCAAGCTGCACCTGCGCGGCACGGAATTCCAGTTGAAGGTGTGGGAGGCCTTGCTGCGCATCCCGCAAGGGTGTCTTGCCACTTATGGCGGTCTGGCGCGGCAGGTGGGCAGGCCCGCCGCCGCCCGTGCCGTCGGCACGGCCATCGGCGCCAATCCTGTTGCCTATCTCATTCCCTGTCACCGCGTCATACAGGGCAGCGGGCATATCGGCGGTTATATGTGGGGGCCGTCGCGCAAGGCCGCCCTCATCGGCTGGGAAGCGGCGCAGCGGGCGGCGGGAGATGACGATGGATCTGTTTGAATCCGCCGCAGGCGCACCCGAAAACCTGCTGCCGCGTGACGGCATCGTATATTATTACGGCGTGGCCATGCCAAAAGACGAGGCGGACGAGATGCTGGGTCGCTTGTTGCGCGATATCGCATGGAAGCATGACGAGGCCGTCATTTACGGACGCAAAATCACGACAAAACGCAAGGTCGCCTGGCATGCGGACGCGCCGTTTGAATATACCTATTCCAAAGTCACCAAACACGCCCTGCGCTGGACGGCGGATTTGCTACATTTGAAGAATCTGGCGGAACGGGTGACGGGCGAAACCTATAACTCTTGCCTGCTGAATTTATACCACGACGGCAGCGAAGGCATGGCCTGGCACGCGGATGCGGAGAGGGATTTGAAAAAGAACGGCGCCATCGGCTCTCTCAGCTTCGGCGCGGCGCGTAAATTTTCTTTCAAGCACAAAAAGACGGGAGAGACCGTCTCGCGCGTGCTGGAGCACGGCAGCGCGCTAGTGATGAAAGGCGCAACGCAAACGCACTGGCTGCATCGCCTGCCGCCGACGACTACGGTCGCGCAGCCGCGCGTCAATCTGACGTTTCGCACGATTGTCAGCGCGTAACGGCAGGTTCGGGCACGGGCAGACCGATGTCGGGATAAAGCGCCCTGGCGGCGGGAGAAGGTTCCGCCATCGGTTCCAGCGCAAAGCCGAAGGACATGCCCTCCGCCGTGATGCAGGCCTGCAGGTCTTCATAAACGACGATCTGCACCCAGTCACGGCGCCTGCTGCTGACAAACCACATATGCACATTGCCGTCCGCGCCGATCGCATCGGCGAAGTAGCCGATCCGCCGCTTGCCGATAATATCCCCCAGCACCTGTTCGATCGGCGCGCAATAGGGCTGCGTCAGCAAATGGGCCAGGCGCGGGTTTTGCTCTTCGGGTCTCGGTGCTGCCGTTTCCTGCGCTTGGACGGTGCTGCCGTGCAAAAGCAGGCTGAACCCTGCGATGAAAATCCATGCCGTTTGCTTCATGTGCCGCTACCGATCTTTCAAAAATATCCTTATTTATCATACGGCATAAACGGTTAAGAATTTGCCGTTGTATCAATGGCCCGCCCTTTCTAATCTGGGGATATATTGTTAGTGCATTGAAAGGGGGCGTCATGTTGCCAAGATCTTTTTATTTTTTGCGTCACGGTGAGACGGACTGGAACAAACAGGGGCTTATGCAGGGGCACACGGATATTCCCCTCAACGACACGGGCAGGGCGCAGGCGTGCGCGGCCGTGGCTGCCTTGTCGCGTCTGCCGATAGACCGGCCCATAGACCGTATTGTCGCAAGCCCCCTTGCGCGCGCTTATGAAACGGCGGAAATCGTAAACAGCGTTTTGCAAAAGCCGCTTGTGACGGATGCGGGCCTCAAGGAGCGTCATTTCGGTAGTATGGAAGGCGTCACCCATATGGAGATGGACAGGCAGCGCAGCATCTGGATGGTGGACGGATCGCTGGCCGTGGAAGAAAACGGGTATCCTTGCCCTCCGGCGGCAGAACCGTATGGCGTGTTCAAAGCACGCGCGCTGGCCGCCTTTACCCGCCATCTGGCGGCGGCAGAGGATGGGAATGTGCTTTTCGTGGCGCACGGCGGGGTCTATCGCGTGCTGCGCCGCTGCCTTTTTACGGAGCTGGATCACAGCGCGAATGCCCGGCCGTTTTATTTTGAAAAGGTGGAGGCGGGTTTGTGGAGGCTTGCCGATCTGACATAATACTTTGCAAAAAACGGGTAAAAAGGGTTCAAAACCGCCAAAACAGGGCTAATTTGGCTGTTTTTGCCAAAAATGGATAAAAGTTCTCACTTTCGAGGTTATTTATATTTACGCGATTCCGAAGCGCCGTATATACTTAAAAGATAATATTCATAAGAATGGACAGTATTTTATCTTTTTTGGAAGTATGGATCCGTGACGGACCCGATTGAAGATTTAGACCCTGCTTTGGAGGCGCGCATCGAGCGCATCCGCCAATTCGGCAGGATGTACATGCATAGTATCGGCGCGCTGGCGGAGAATATTTTCGGCAGTCCTTATTCCCTCGCGGAAGTGCGCGTTCTCAATGAACTGGCTTTCAGCAAATCGACAACCGCCAGCGTCTTGTGCCGCGACCTGCGCATGGACGGCGGTTACATCAGTCGTATTTTGCAAGGTTTCGAGCGCAACGGTCTGATCACCAAGGAGCGTTCTAAAAGCGACGGCCGCCAGCGTACCATCAGCCTGACGCGCAAAGGGCGCAAGGTGGCGAATGGTGTCCTGAATGAAGCGCGCCGCAAGGTGCTGGAGATGCTGGAATCCGTTTCCGTCGAGGATCAGATACGCATGGTCAGGGCCATGGACACGATCGACAGCATTATCAACGGCAAGGAAAAAACAACCGCGATCGAGGGCAAGCACTGGAAGCTTCGCGCCCATCGCGTCGGCGATATGGGCATGATCATCCATTCGCACGCCACCGAATTTGCCAAGGATTACGGCTGGAACGAGGAATTCGAGGCTCTGGTCGCCGAAAAGACCGCGGAATTCATCCGCAATTACGACAGCCTGCGCGAACGTTGCTGGATCGCGGAAATGGGCAACAAGATCGTGGGGTCGCTGTGCCTCATTAAGGTCAAGGAAGAAATTGCGGAGCTGCGCCTGCTTTTCGTCGCGTCGGAGGCGCGGAACCTCGGTATCGGCAAAAGCATGCTGGGCGAAGCGATCCGTTTCGCGCGCCACGCCGGATACAAAAAGCTGACCATGTGGACGGAAAGCATTCACGGCCATGCGCAGGATATGTTCGAGGATGCAGGCCTTAAAATCGTGCGCGAAGTCAGGCACCGCCGTTTCGGCCGCGATCTTATGGGGCAGCATTGGGAAATGGATATTTAAGCCCTACATGCCCGGATATGTCGCCGGGGCGTTGATTTTATTCGGTCGTGTGACGGGGCGCGAGGATTGCTCGGACGCCGGCTTGTCCGGCACGGCGGCATAAGGTTGTTTCAAATAATCGACGTTGATTCTATCCAGATTCTGCATCGCATCGAACAGGCGGAAACCGCTGGCATGCTGGAAGAAAATCGTCGCCATGCGGAAATGGTTGTTGGCCGCGCGCAGTTCCTGGTTGTCGTTCAGGGTGCCCTGAACGAACAGCGCGGCGGCGACGGAAATCATGCGATTGCTGACTGGCGTACCTTGCTCGAATTGCTCTTTGTTGATATAGGCGGCATCGGCCAGGATATTGTGCAGGCGCCTGAAGGCGGCGCCGTCCTCATATGCGTCGAAGGGGGTCGGATAAGGGCGTTGCAGCGACAGGCTTGTCGCATGGTGCGTGCCGCCGCCAAGAACGCTGGCCATGGTGCGCCCATGGGTGACGATCTCGCGCACTTCCTGCAGCAGGCCGGCGTCATAGCCGCGCGTCGCCAGAACGGAGAAGGCGTAGCGGTCGGCATCCGCCTCGTTCAGCGGAGTGGAAACGGAAAGGTCCTGATCGCCGTGGCGTGCTTCGTGCAGCATCACGTATTCATACAGCACGCGCGAGATATCCTTGTTGTCGTGGCGGAAGTTGAACTCTATCTGCGGCATGCCCGCAAATTCGCGCAGGAAATCGGTGACGGTGAAATCATCCTTTGGCGGGCGGATGTAAACCGTACGTTGGTCGTAGTCGAGGTTATAGGTTTTTGTCCAGGCATCGATCGTACCGTCCGACAACGCATCCCTCATGCCGGCCATAAAACCGCCCATATAGTTGAAGGGCGCTGTGACAAGCTTGAAGCTGAGTCTGTAACCATTGCGGTCCGCCTGCTGCCAGTCGTCAATAACGCTGCGGCCCGCAGTGTAGAAAGGCAACAAGATGCCGCCGCGATCCAGAACACGCACTTCCCGCGCGTAGAAATTCTCCTGATGCGCCGCCGTATAGCCGCGGGCGGCCATATGATCGTCGTAGGACGAGCTGACGATATCGGGATTGAATTGCAGGATCGTCGAAATGGCGGTGGAAACGAGCGCGACGTTGCGCAGCGCGCGCCAGCGTTTGCGTCGGTGGTTTTTGAGAACGGCTTTTTGCACGCGCTTGTCGTTGACGATGTCGGCCGGCACCGGGGGCCGGCTGCTGCGCTTGAAAATATCGCGCAGACGGGTTGTCAGTTTCTTTTTTTCCGGCGTATCGGCCATTCTCGCGTATCCGTCACGGTTGTTTATCGTCCCCACATCATAAGGCAGATGCATTAAAAGTCAATTAACATAAGGAATATGGGAGCGCTCTCCCTATCGAGCGCCTGTGGGGGCGGGATTAATCCTTTAAAACCGCAAAGATAGGCGTATGGTCGGAGGCTTTTTCCGCCGCCCGCGGGGCGCGGTCGATTTCGCAGGTTTGCAGGCGGTCCGCCGCTTGCGGGGAGAGCAGCAGGTGGTCGATGCGGATGCCGTGATCCCGTTGCCAGGCACCGGCCTGATAATCCCAGAACGTATATTGGTGCGGTTGATCGTTCAAGGCACGGAAGGCATCGGTGAAACCGAGGTTCAAAAGGCTGCGGAATTTGCGCCGGCTTTCAAGGCGGAACAGCGCGTCTTCCGCCCAGGCGGCGGGGTCGTGGCAATCGCGGTCTTCGGGGATGATATTGTAATCGCCGGCCAGCACCACGGGCTGCTCGGCCGCCAGCAGCTTTTTCGCCCGCGCGATCAGCCGGTCGAACCAGGCGAGTTTATAGGGGTATTTCTCGCTGTCCACCGGATTGCCGTTCGGCAGGTACACGGAGGCGACGCGCACGCCCTTGATCGTGGCCTCCAGATACCGCGCCTGCGCGTCGGCATCGTCGCCCGGCAGCCCCTTGGCGATATCCTTGATCGGATGGGGGGAAAGGATGGCTACGCCGTTCCACGTCTTTTGCCCGTGCACGGCGGCGTGATAGCCCGCCGCCTCAATTTCCTGCAGGGGGAATTTTTCGTCCATGCATTTCAGCTCCTGCAGCATCAGGGCATCGGGCTTGTGCGCCGCCAGCCAGTCCAGCACGTGCGGCAGGCGCATATTGATGGAATTGACGTTCCAACTGGCGAGTTTCATGGATATAAACCCCTGTTTTTCCCTGACTTGCGTTTTTCGGGCCGCCATCCCAAGAATGGCGGATTTTCTGTCGTCTGACAGGTATCATCTGGGTCATAATGGGAAATAAAGGGGTTGAAGGCAAGTGTCACGTCCGCCGCATCGAAACCGTTTAAACCGTCACCGTTTCTATTTCTTTCCCGCGCTGTTGCCGTTGGTGGAGATCGTGCCTCTCGTCTTGACCGCCATCGGCGGCCTTGCGGGGCTGGCCGGCATGGTCTGGAAGCCGGGACGCAGGATTTTGGCGGCGGCGCTGCTGTGCTTTGCCGTGGCGGGCGGCATCGTCATTGCCGCCATGCCGGATAAAGAGGTGCGCGATGCAGGATCACGCGCCGTCGCCGCCGAAAATCTGCCCGTGCTGACCACCCTGATGCCGCGGGGGGAAATGCCGGCGGTTGCGCCGCTGGCGCGTTTTACCGACCTTTGGGTCGTGCGCACCCAAAACCAGTTGTTGTCGTCACCCGTCATTTCCGAGGGCGTGCTGGTCATCGGCACCTATAAAAATACGGTGGAGGGATACAGTATCGCGAACGGCGATCTGCTCTGGTACTATACGCAGGACGAGCCGATGTTCACCGTCGGCAAGGGCGTGGGCAAAACCGTTTACAGCGGCGAAGGGCTGCATCACACGCAGGTCGCCGCGCTGACATCCGTCACCCTGCCCGAGGGGACGATCAACTGGGAGCGGGAATTCCTCGGCCATATTGAATCCCCGCCCGAAGTATCCGCGGACGGCACGCAGCTTTGGCTGCCGACGGGCGGCGGCGGTATCTGGTCGGTGCGCGCCGATGACGGCAGGGTCATTTGGCACCAGCCTGTCGGCCATATCGATTCAACGCCGCTGGTCGCGGGCGACAGGCTCTATGCTGCCGCACAGCCCGATGAAAGCGTGATGCAGTCGATGTTTTTCGGCATGCGCGCATCGGACGGCAAAATCCTGTTTCAAACGCCTTTGCCGGGCCAGCCCTGGGGGCGCCCGCAATTGTCAAAAGACGGCAGCTATGTCGTGACATCGACGGGGCAGGGGCAGATCGGCGTGAAGCGCGGGACGGACAGGGGCTGGGCCATGTCGCTGGAGGCCGAAAACGGCAAGCTGCGCTGGCAGCAAGACCTGCCCGCCATGCCGGTGGAGCCCGGCAGCTATGCCGCGGAGAAGGATATTGCGATCTATACCCTGAAAAACGGCATGCTCGTCGCGTTGCGCGGCCATGACGGCGCGCCGGTCTGGCGGGAAAAAATCGGCGATGAATTCATGGGCGCGGCGCGGTTGATCGAACGCGCGGGCAAGCCGGATATGATTGCCGCCGTGACGGCGGACGGCGTCTTTACCATTCGTGACGCCGAAACAGGGGCGGAGCTGGTGCGCCGCATCGTGGCCAAAGGGGCCAGTGCGGGGCCGGTGGAAGACGGCGACCGCATTTATATCGCGACGCCTTATCGTCTTTACGCCTTTGGCGGGTTGGGGAGTCTTTGATGCCGCAAACGCTCTGGACCGCTTTCCCCGAGGATACCTTATCCGCCATGCCGTTTGACGAGGCGCAGCAGCTTTCCCTCATCGACGTATTCGATCTGTGGGATGAAACATCCCCCTTTCGCCGTGCGCTGGCGCTGCTGGACATTCCCGTGCCCGATGCGCAAACGGATATGGTGATGTTTTATAAAAACCGCCCCTATATCAATGCCACGATTTTGTCCGCTCTTGTCAGCGGCGGCGCGGTGCGGCCTGTGGCGGAGGGCGCGGCGGGCTACAGGTTTAAAACATCGCTGTCACCCTTTGCCTATGCGCGGTTGTTCAAGTTGCAGTGGCGGCTGTCGCTTTACATGCAGAAAGCGTTGAAACATACGGGTGTGCCTGATGAAGGCGA
>Ga0206101_1000042_pt1 | contig 59077 bp, 57 predicted proteins | sample 1B0metagenome_FD_148613 | JGI IMG/M metagenome (GOLD analysis project Ga0206101, IMG submission 148613) | Enriched microbial communities from leaf-cutter ant dump, University of Wisconsin, Madison, United States - 1B0 | ecosystem: Environmental > Terrestrial > Nest > Insects nest > Nest dump... | reverse complement strand
GGAGAGAGTGATCTCCCGCCGTACGGCTTCGGCCATGACGATGCCGACGGGTTCGTGCTTGCGGCTTTTGATCACGATGCGCCCGCCGACGCGGATCATTTTGAACAGGTCGCGCATGGTCTCGGTCGTCGCCAGGGTTTCGATGGCGAAATCATAGCGGTTTTCCGGCAGGGTTTTCGCGGCGGCAGGGTCGAAAATATCGACATCCCTAAAGCCATAGGCCTTGAGAATGCGGTCGATCAGCTGGCCGAAACGGTTGTTGCCGTAGATGACGCCCTTTTCCTCCGGCCGGATGCCCGACTTCATGACGGAAAGGGCGGCCGCCACCGGCTCGCTATAGGCAGCGTGGCGGAACGACAGCGTATCGGGGATACGGTAGACGCTGCTGGCCGGCACGCGGATATACTCGGAAAACGCGCCGTGGTGGTCGATGCCCAGCATGGTGGTGTGCTGGCAACTGATCTGCCGGCCCTGCTGGCACAAACCACAGCGACCGCAGGGCAGGACGGGCATGACGGTAACGCGGTCACCGCTTTGCAGACCTTTTGAGGATTGTCCTGCGGCGGTGACGATGCCGGCGAATTCATGGCCGAGGACAAGATCGGGGGACTTGCAGGGAATGCGTCCTTCCGCGACGAAAACATCGGTGCGGCACAGGCCTGCCAGCGCGACCTGAATCACCACGCTGTCCGGCGTATCGGCGGCGGGCAGGGGCAGGCGGGCGACGTTGACATCCTGGTCGTTTTTCAAAATGGCGCGCATGGTGTGATCCTTTTAAATCTTGCGAATCTCTTATTATATGCAATAAGAGTATAAATATACTCATATAGAGTATATAGCAAGACCTAAAAAGTAGGCAGGCCTTAATACGGCGCATGCGCGTATCGCATTGATTTTCAATAAAAACACCCCGGTTTTACCCGGGGTGTTTTTTGAAACATGCGGCCAAGCCCGTTAAAAGGCCCTGCCAAAGCGGCGGGATTACTCAGCCGGCGCTTCTTCAGAGGTTTCTTCGTCAAAGGTGCCTTCGTCGGCCGTCGTCGCTTCATCGGTCGGCGTTACCGTTTCATCAGCTGCAACGGGGGCGGTTTCGTCGTTTGCCTGGGCAATCGCGGGTACGCCTGCCAGCATCATCATTACAGCAGCAGCACTCATCAGTTCACGTGTCGTCATAGTTTGATAACTCCTGTTTACGCGTTTATTTGTCACCTTGGCCCGTTCCTTTTCCAAAAAACAGGGGTGATAAGGGCTTATACGATCCATGCCCGGATCTGGTTCCATCTTTGCTAAAAAATTTTTCGAAAAGCGGCGACGGGCATTAAAACATGATAGTCTGGCAACCGTTAACATCCAATAAACGGCTATAGGGAGAATGAAAATGAGCATTATCTACACCGCCCATGCAACGGCCACCGGCGGCCGCGACGGCCGCGCCGAGACCGATAGCAAAAGCCTGTCCGTTCCGCTGATCCGTCCCGGCGCCAGCGGAGATGGCACCAACCCCGAAGAGTTGTTCGCCTGCGGCTACGGCGCCTGCTTCGGTGGCGCGCTTGCCCATATCGCCAAGCAAAAGGGCATCGACCTGCCGGGCCCGGCCACAGTCAAGGTCGACGTCAATCTGCACAAGGACGATGCGGGCTTTCATATCAGCGCCGCGCTGGACGTCCGGCTGGAAGGGCTGGAGGCAGAGGCCGCAACCGATCTGGTCAAGGCGACCCATGACTTCTGCCCCTATTCCAAGGCCACCCGCGGGAATATCGAGGTGACCCTGAAGCTGAACGGCGAGGATATTGCCTGAGGGCCGATGCGCGGCGCTTTCAAACGGCGGCAGAGCGATCTGCCGCCGTTTTGTTTTCAGGCGGCGGGCGTGTCCGTGATATGTCCGTCCACAATGTGAATGATCCGGTCGGCAATGGCGGCAAAGCCGGTGTCGTGCGTCACGAAAACGACGGTGCGGCCCCGCGCGTGCGCGAGGTCTTTCAGGATTTTTTGCACGTTTTCGCTCGAGGCGCTGTCAAGGTTGCCGGTCGGCTCGTCCGCCAGAATGACGGCGGGGTCGTTGGCAAGGGCGCGGGCAATGGCCACGCGCTGGCTTTGCCCGCCCGACATTTGCTTTGGCAGTTTGTCGACCTGCGCGCCAAGGCCGAGGCTGTCCAGGATTTCCTCCGCCCGCTTGCGTGCGGCGGCGGGTGCCTGCTTGCCGAGCTTTTGCATGGGCAGCATGACGTTCTCCGCCGCCGTGAATTCGGGCAGCAGGAAATGCGACTGGAAAACGAACCCGATGCCCGACAGGCGCAAATCGGCGCGTTTGTTCGCCGAGAGGCGCGATGTCGCCGTGCCCTGCAGCCAGATCTCCCCCGATGTCGGCTGGTCGAGAAGGCCGAGCAGGTAGAGCAGCGATGATTTGCCCGAACCGGACGGGCCTGTAATGGCCACGAATTCGCCCCTGTGGATCGCCACATCCGCCCCTTTGACGAGGGTCACGGGAATCTCGCCCGTCAATTTGCGGACGAGTTTTTCCGATCGCAGGGCGTAATCGGTATTTCCGGCCATTACGTTCCCCCGCGCAGAATGTCGACGGGCTGCACCAGTGCGGCTTTGCGCGCGGGCAGCAGGGCGGCGAAAACCGCGGCCAGCATGGCAAAACCGCCCGCGATCACGAATTGCAAAATGCCCCAGTCGATGGGCATGGAGATTTCCTCCAGGCTGCCGGGCGGCTTGAACCGTATTTGCATCAGCGTCGTCATGAGCGCCATACCCAGCGGCAGCCCCGCCGCGATGCCGGCAAGGCCGAGGAAGAAACCCTGAATGACGAACAAGCGCTGAATGTCTTTCGCATGAAACCCCATGGATTTCAAAATGGCAATGTCACGATGTTTTTCCATGACGACGGTGGAGATGACGTTATAAATGCCAAAGGCTGCGACGATCAGAACGGCGGAGACGACCGTATACATGATGATGTTGCGGATCGCCAGGGTGCTCATGAGGTCTTCCGACGCTTCCTGCCACGAGACGGATTTATAGCCGATGCGCGCTTCCAGTCTTGCGGCGATGTCGCGGGCGTCATAGGGATCGTCGAGTTTGATGATGATCGCATTCGCGCGGTTGGCGCGGTCGAACAGCGCCTGTGCGCGTTTCAGCGTGACAAAGGCCTGCGTTTCGTCGTATCCCGCGCGGCCCGTGCGGAAAATGCCGAGGATTTTAAAGCTGCGCACCTGTCCGTTCGGCGCGGCGATGGTGACGTTGCGCCCCTGGGCGAGGGATAATTTGCGCGCCAGTTCCGCGCCGATGATGATTCCGTTGGGGTTGATGTTCAGATCGTCAATGCGTCCTTCCACCAGATATTTTTCGATGGTGGTCACGCCGCGGATATCGTCGGGCACCATGCCGTTCAGCGTAATGCCGATGTCGCGGCCCGCGAAGCTGACCAGCGCCTGTCCCAGCAACGCGGGCGATGCCGCCTGCACGCCATGTTCATTTTTCAAACTTTGCAAAATCTGTTCGAATCCGCGAATGCCGCGCGTTTCGGTCTGGGGCTTCAGGCCGCGCAATTCGATGACGCTGTCGGGATAGGCCTTGAACACGGGCTGCGGCCGTGCCTCGCGGTATTCGTCCGATACGCTGATATGCGGGGCGTTGTCGACGAGGCGGCGGATGAAATCCTTTTCCGATCCTTGCATCAGCGATGAAATCGCCAGGAAAAACGCCACGCCCAGCACGATGCCCAGCAATGACACGATGCTCTGGCGCTTGCGCGCCAGCAGGTGCCGAAGAGCCATGGAGAATAAAAGCCGCATGATTACTCAACCGGTCTGGTACGGACGGGCGTGCCGCTGACAAAATTATCGGCGGGGACGGCAATCACTTTATCCGCTTCGCTGATGCCGGAGAGGATCTCGGTTTTTTCGATCCCTTTAATGCCCGTTTCAACGGCGGCTTTTTGCAGCTTTCCTGTCGCCGTCACGATCCAGACATGGCCGTTTTCAATGCTGGTATTCGGCAGCAGCAAGGTGCTTTCCTTTTCGGCGATGATGATATTGTTTTCCGCCGTCATGCCGATTTGCAGCGGGTTGTCGCCGTTAAAGCCGATGCGTACGCGGTAGCTGCGGGCGACGGGATCTCCCTTGGGCGTGATTGCATCGACCGTGCCGTGAAAGGTCTGTTCGGGGAAGGCATCGGCGCGGATCAGCACCTTCTGCCCCGGCGTGACGCGGGCGATGTCTTCCTCGTCGACTTCCGCGCTGACGCGCAGCGGCGCACAGCAGGACAGCCAGAAAACCGTCTGGTTCGCCGCGATCATCTGGCCGATTTCGCCGTCGCGGCGGATGATTTTGCCATCCGCGGGAGCCAGCAATTGCGTATAGCCGGCTTCCGCCGCCGCGCGGGCGATACCTGCCTTGATCGCATCCCATTCCGCGCGGGCCTGGTCGACGACGGCCTTGGTTTCATAGCCTTGCTTGGCGAGCGAGGCCTTGCGCTGGTAGTCCTTGTGCAAAAAGATTTCCCGCGCGCGCAATTCGTCGAGCGTTTTTTGCAAATCGGAATCCTCAAGCCGCGCCAGCACCTCGCCCTTGCGGACGTATTGGCCTTCGTCGGCGTTCAGTTCCATCAGCCGTGCCGTCAGCCGCGCCGAAATCGGCAGCATGACGGTCGCTTCCACCGTGCCGGTGGCATAGACGGCCTCCACGGCGGGGCCGCGCGCCGCGTTCAATACTTCGACTGTCCGAATGCCGCCGGGGCCTGTGGTAAAATACCACCCCGCCGCAAGGCCGATGCCGAGAATCATCCCGAGGAATGTGAAAAAGGCTTTCATGACAAGGTTGCCTACTGTGACAAGATACGCTGTGCTGCTACGCAGTCTAGCAAGTTTTGCGGGCGCCCTTCATGGATTTTTCCGTTAAATTTTCGCCTTCTTTGAAATTTATACGTAAAAACTATCCCGCCAGCAGGCTGCGGGTTTTCTCTGCCACGGCGGCGGGCGCGGTTTTGCCGTTTTCCCCGACAATCTTGACCAATGCGCTGCCGACCACGATGCCGTCTGCCTTGCCGCGCAGGCTGGCGACATGTTGCGGCGTTGAAATGCCGAAACCGACGGCAACGGGATTTTGCAAGCTGTCCTTCAGCTTTTGCAGCTTATCGGCAAGGCTGGCGGCAAGATCGCTTTGTGCTCCCGTCACGCCCTCGCGGGAGACGTAATAGACAAACCCGCTCGATGCGGCGTCGATCGCCGCCAGCCGTGCGGCGGAAGTGGTGGGGGAGCATAAAAAGACCGTTTCGAAACCGGCGGCTTTGGCGATGCGCAGGTAATCCGCCGCTTCCTCCGGCGGCAAATCGACGATCAACGCGCCTTGCGCACCGGCATCCTTTGCGGCTGCGACAAATTTTTCATACCCCATGTGATAGATGGGATTGAGGTAGGAAAACAGGCAAACGGGCATGGTCAGCCCCTGCGTGCGCAGTTTTTTCAGCATGTCCAGCACGCCCTGCAGCGTCGCGCCGTTTTGCAGCGCGCGGTCGGCGGCTTTTTGCACGGTCACCCCGTCGGCAACGGGATCGGAAAAAGGAATGCCGAGCTCCAGCATATCCGCGCCGGCGGCCTGCAGTTGCAAAATAATTTCCGCGCCGGTGTCCATATCGGGGTCGCCCGCCATGACGAAGGGGATAAAGGCACTTTTGCCCGCGGCGCGGGCGGTTTCGAGTGTTTGACGCAGGCTCATTTCTGTTCTTCCCCGTAACGGCGGATGATGCCGATGTCTTTGTCCCCGCGGCCGGAGAGGTTGATGATCATGATATGCTCCTTCGGCAGGTCGGGCGCGATTTTGCAGGCATGGGCGACGGCGTGAGAACTTTCCAGCGCGGGGATGATCCCCTCGATCCGCGCCAGCAGGTGAAAGGCGGCGACGGCTTCCGCATCGCTGACATGGGCATATTCGGCGCGGCCGCTGGTTTGCAAAAAGGCATGTTCCGGCCCCACGCCCGTATAATCCAGCCCTGCCGAAACGCTGTGCGTGGGCATGGCCTGCCCGTTGCTGTCTTGCAAAATCCATGTTTTCATGCCCTGAAAAATGCCCGGACTGCCGCCGGCAAAACGGGCGGCGTGCTGGCCATCCGCAATCGCGGTGCCGCCGGCCTCGACGCCGATCAGTTTGATGCCCGCATCATCGACAAAGCCCGAAAAGATGCCGATGGCATTGCTGCCGCCGCCGACGCAGGCGACGATGCTGTCCGGCAGGCGGTTTTCGGCGGCCAGTATCTGCGCGCGCGCTTCTGTTCCGATGACGGATTGAAAATCGCGCACCATGGCGGGATAGGGATGGGGGCCGAGGGCGGAGCCGAGCAGGTAATGCGTATCGGCAATATTGCCGACCCAGTCGCGCATCGCTTCGCTGACGGCATCCTTCAGGGTGCGCGATCCCGATGTGACGGGCACGACTTCTGCGCCCAGCAATTGCATGCGGTATACGTTCGGTTCCTGCCGCGCCATGTCGTCCGCGCCCATGTAAACGATGCATTTGAGGCCGAAGGCCGCCGCCGCCGTCGCTGTGGCGACGCCGTGCTGCCCCGCGCCGGTTTCCGCGATAATGCGCGTCTTGCCCATGTGGCGGGCGAGCAGGATTTGCCCAATGGCGTTATTGATTTTATGCGCGCCGGTATGCGCAAGGTCTTCCCGCTTCAAATAAATCCTCGCCCCGCCCAGATGCGCGGAAAGGCGCACGGCATGTTGCAAGGGCGTTTCGCGGCCGACAAAGTTTTTGAGCAAGGCATGAAATTCTGTCCAGAAATCGGGAGTGTTCCTGCAGGCGTTATAGGCGGCTTCCAGCTCGATCAGCGGTGCCATCAGCGTATCGGGCACAAAACGCCCGCCGAAATCACCGAAAAATCCGCGTCCATCTGGCAGGCTGTTGCGTTTAGGTTGCATGGATGTTTTCCTTTATCGCAGCGAAAAGTTGTTCGATTTTATCTTGTGACTTAATGCCGGGCGCGCTTTCCACGCCGCCTGCGAGATCGACCGCAAAGGGGGCAACGGCACGTGCGGCCTTCACGACGTTATCCGGCGTAATGCCGCCCGACAGGATCAGCGGTTTTTTAAAATCCGCGGCGCGGCGCGCAAGTTCCCAGTTCGCCAGTCGCCCCGTCCCGCCATAGGCGCCGTCGACGGCGGCATCGATCAGGATATAATCTACGGCGTCTTCATAAGCGGCGATGGCTTCCATATCCGCATCGTTCTTGATGCGGAACGCCTTGATGATGAAACCGCCGAAAGCATCGCGCAGGCGGCGGCAATCATCGGGCGTTTCATCGCCGTGCAGCTGGAGGCCTTTTAGCGGCAGGTTCCGCGCGGCGGCAAAAGCTTCATCCGTTTGGTTCACGAAAACACCGACGGGCTGCGAGTCGGCAGGCAGTTGCGTCAAAATTCTCTGCGCCGCTTCCGGCGTGATAAAGCGTTTGGACGGCGGATAGAAAATAAAACCGAGCGCGAAGGCGCCCTGCCGCTGGGCATAAAGCGCATCTTCCAATCGGGTGAGGCCGCAGATTTTAACCTTCATCGGCCAGCCCTTTCATGAAGGCGGCCAGCGCCGCGCCGGGGTTTTCCCGCCGCATGAAATGCGTGCCCATCAAAAACCCGTCATAGCCCAGCCGGCGCATTTCCGCGGCTTCGGCGGGGGTGGCAAGGCCGCTTTCGCAAATAAAGGCGGCGCCTTTGGGTTTTTGCGCCGCAAGGCTGCGACCGATGCCGAGGTCGATTTCGAGCGTCCTGAGATTGCGGTTATTGACGCCGATCAAATCCGCGCCGATATCGGCGGCGATACGCAGCTCGGCGGCGTCATGCACCTCCATCAGCACGTCGAGGCCCAGCGCGTGGGCGGCGTGATAAAGATCATGCGTCAAATCCTTGCCCGTCATCGCGACGATCAGCAATACCGCATCCGCGCCATAGGCACGTGCCTCGTGCAGCTGGTAGATGTCGTTAATGAAATCCTTGCGCAGCAGGCGGGCGGAACCGCAGGCGCTGCGGATGGCGGCCAGATATTCAAGCCGCCCCTTGAAATACAGCGGCTCCGTCAGGACGGAAAGCATTGCGGCGCCGGCATCAAGGTATCCGTCCGCGATCTTTACGGGCTGCGTCGGCGCGGGGTGAATGTCGCCTTCCGAGGGGCTGGCGAATTTGACTTCGGCAATGATGTTCCAGCGATCTTGCAAAAATTCAGGCTGCACTTTTGCAGGCGCACGGTGGTAGAAGGGCATATCCTGCAAAACGCCGAGCGGCGCTTGAGTTTGCGTGCGGGCGACGCGCTCCGCCGTCAGGATATTGATCTTTTGAAGAAAGCTGCTCATGCGCCGCCTGCCATGCGCTGTAGTTTTTGCAAGGCGCCATGGCCGGCCAGGATATTGCGCGCGCGCGCGGCGGCTTGCGCCAAATCTTTTTCCAAACCCGCGGCTATGAATCCCGCAGCGGCATTGAGGGCGATGATATCCGCGCCCGCGCCCGCCGGCTCTGTAAAGATATGCCGGATGATCGCGGCATTCGCCGCCGCATCGCCGCCCGCCAGCGTTGCGAGCGGTGCCGGCGTGACGCCGGCATCCTCCGGCGATACGGTCACGGCGGTGATGTGGCCGTTTCGGATGCGGCAGATGTCCGTCGGCGCGGCGATGCTGATTTCATCCAGCCCGTCGCGGCTGTGTAAAACCAGCATATCCGTCTTGCCCAGCGCCAGCGCCGCTTCGGCCACGGGGCGGAGGTATTTTGAATCAAACACGCCCATCACTTGCCGCGTGACGCGGGCGGGATTGCAAAGCGGGCCGAGCAGGTTGAAAAACGTCGGCCTGCCGACGGCGCGGCGGGCGGCCGCCATGCTTTTCAGGCAAGGATGGAACGCAGGCGCGGCGACGAAACAAAGATTATGCGCGTGGAAGGCCGCTTGCGCTTCCCCTTCGGTCACGGCAAGGGGGACGTTCAGCGCGGCCAGCACGTCGCTGCTGCCCGCTTGGCTGGAAACAGCACGGTTGCCGTGCTTGATGATATCCACGCCGCCTGCTGCGAGCACGAAGGCGACGGCGGTCGAGATATTGAAGGTTTTGACGTTTTCCCGGCTCTTGTCGCCGCCCGTGCCGCAAATGTCGAGCGCGTCCTGCGGCAGCGCGAGCGGCATGGCCTGCGCCAGTAAATACCCCGCGCAGGCAGCCAGCATCTCGCCCGTGATCTCGACCGCCTGCAGGTCGGCAAGGGCGGTGGCCTTGGCATCGTCCGCGATACTTTCATCGCAAAACGCCGCCATCAGCGCCGTCCAGTCGGCGGCGGCCGGGTGCGGCGTTCGGGCAATATGGGCGGCGATCTTTTTCATGCGGGTCTTCTCATGCGGGTTTGGCCAGATGCAGCATGACGTTTTCGATCATTTTATGGCCCGCATAACCATTCATGGATAGGATGGATTCCGGATGGAACTGCACCGCCCAGATCGGCAGCATTTTATGCGCCACCGCCATGATGATGTCGTTTTCATTCACGGCGATCGCCTCCAGATCGGCGGGCAGCGTTTCCTTAATGCCGTAAATGGAATGATAGGCGCCGACCGTCGCGAGGTTCGGCACGTCGCGGAATAACGGGTGCTGTTGGTGGTTCAACGTCCATGTCTTGCCGTGGTGCGGATTGTCGAGATAGCCGAGCGTGCCGCCGAAGGCTTCGAAAATGCCTTGCAGGCCAAGACATACGCCGAATTGCGGAATGCCCGTTTCGGCAAAGGCGCGCACCGTTTCCGGTACGCGGAATTGCGCGGGCAGGCCGGGGCCGGGGGAGTGTAAAACCAGATGCGGCCGATGCGCTGTCAACGTCGCCATATCGGTGCCGTGGCGGTAGGTTACGGCCTCCGCCCCCGTCTGGCGGATGTAATCGGCAAGGGTATGGACGAATGAGTCCTCATTGTCGATCAGGATGACGGTTTTGCCGTGCCCGGTTTTTGCGGCGGTGCGCGGCGCGGCGGGTGCGACATCGCCCGCCAGAATGCGGCGGAAGGATTGGGCCTTCGTATGGGTTTCGGCGGCTTCTTCCGCGGGCACGGAATCAAACACGATGCTGGCGCCGGACTGGTAACGGGCGCGCCCGTTTTGCAAATGCAGGGTGCGGATGGTGATGCCGGTATTGACGTCGCCGTTGAAATGCAATGCGCCGACGGCGGCGCCGTAGAACCGGCGCGCTTCGGGCTCGAACCGCTCCACGATTTTGGCGGCTTCCGTCTTGGGCGCGCCCGTGAGCGTTACCGCCCACATGTGAGACAGGAAAGCGTCAATGCCGTCAAAGCCGGGGCGCAAGGTGCCCTCGACGTGATCGACGGTATGGAACAGCCCGGCATAGGTTTCGATCTGGCGGCGGGCGAGCAGGCGGACGGAGCCTGCCGCGCAAATCCGCGCCTTGTCGTTGCGGTCGACATCGGTGCACATGGTCAGCTCCGCCGTGTCCTTGGCGGAGTTCAAAAGTCCGCGCAGGATGTCGGCATCCTCGATCACGGCGGCATCGCCGGGGGTTTTGCTGCGGCGGGCCGTGCCGGAAATGGGGCAGCTTTCCACGCGCCGGCCTTCCACGCGCACGAACATTTCGGGCGAGGCGCCGACCAGCTGCGCGTCCCCCATCTGCATCAGGAATTCGTAAGGCGAAGGGTTGATCCGGCGGATGTTGCGAAAGAGGGCGGAGGGTTTTTCGGTGCAGGGCGCATCGAAAATGCGGCTTAGCACGACTTCGAAAACATCGCCCTTGCGGATATGCTCCTTCGCGCGGCTGACCATATCGGCATAGGCCGCATCCGTCATATTGCTGCTTATTTCAGGTTGTCTGGCAGGCGGGGACGCGGGGGCTGCGGCGGTTTTGGGCGGGTCGTTCTCATGCGGCAGGTCTGCCGTGGTTTTTCCGGCATCTTCGAATTCATAGGTGCGGCGGATCAGCGTTTCCTTGCGGCGATCGAGCAGATACAGCCTGTCGGGCAGATAGAGATGGAACAATACATGGTTGTCGTCCCGCGCATGCTTCAGGGGAATAGGGTTGAAGCAGAACAGCAGGTCGTAGGCAAAGGCGCCGTAAAAGCCGCCGAAGCTTTCCGATGTTTCCGCCGTGCGCATGAACAGCCGCAGAGGCGACAGGGGCGAGGGCCGGCGGGATCGCTCTTCCTCGCTGAATATCTTGTCCGTTTTGCGGATGGCGCAGGTTATTTCGTCGGCATCGGTGCGCGTGGCGGTGAAGGCAGGATCGGCAAGACGCTCGAAAAGGCTTTGCAGCAGGTCAAGAATGCGTTTCCCCCGTGTGTTCAGGGCGCGGAAAACGGTTTGATCGGCATGGCCCAGCACCTCCAGCGGCGGGCGGTCGAAGCCGATGTCCCAGCGGGAATATCGCCCGGGGTAATCGGTATCGGAAGCCATATACAGCCCCTTGTGCGCATCGAGGCTGTCGACGAGATGGTCAAGGCCCTCATAAGGCAGATGCTGGTCTTTATGCGTAATTTTCATGGATCATGTGCCGTTTCATGCCGCCGGCCATGTTTGCGCGGCGGGCCGTCAAAGAATAAAGAGATATAGCGGAAAAAGACAGAAAAATGGCGGAATTACCGCCACCAAAAAACGGCGCGGCTTGTAAAAACGGCGAAAGAATCCGCATATGTGAAAAATCCTGTCATGTCTTTATCGAAACACGGGGATGAAAACTTGTCAAGCGGCAGGCGCATCAGGCCGCCGCGGGCCAGAGCCAGGCCGCGCCGCGCACCCCCGATGAATCGCCGTGACGGGCGGGCAGGATTTGCGTTTCCACCGTATCGGAAAAAACATATTGCCCCCAGATTTTCGGCACGTCCGTATAAAGGCTGTCCACATTGCTCATGCCCCCGCCCAGCACGATGACGTCGGGGTCGAGGATATTGACCACCCCCGCCAGCGCGCGGGCGAGGCGGCCGGTATAGCGGGCGAGGGCGGCCACGGCCTTCGGTTCCGCCGCCTGTGCGTTGGCGATGATATCGTGGGTGGAAAGGCTTTCTCCCGTCACGCGCTTGTAATCGTTTTTGAATCCCGTGCCGGAAATCCATGTCTCCAGGCAGCCGCGCCGCCCGCAATAGCACAAGGGCCCGGGATATTCGCCGATGCTGCTGTCATCCGTCATGTAATGTGCGGCCAGCGTATCCGAAACATGAGGCGCGGCCTCGAAAACCGTTTCGGGCATGGGTGCGGGAACGCGCGGATAGGGCAGCGGATTATGGCCCCATTCGCCCGCAACCGCATTGGGGCCGAGATGCGCCGCGCCGTTGATCGCCACGCCGCCGCCGCAACCGGTGCCGATGATGACGCCGAAAACAACGCCGCGTCCCTTGCCCGCGCCGTCGATGGCTTCCGATACGGCAAAGCAATTGGCGTCGTTTTGCATGCGCACCTCGCGCGATAACGCTGCGGCAAGGTCTTGTTGAAACGGCTTGCCGATCAGCCAGGTGGCATTGGCGTTTTTGACAAGCCCCGTTTTGGCGGCCACCGTGCCGGGAATGCCGATGCCGACCGTGCCAGCTTTGCCAAGAGTCGCTTCGGCCTGCGTTATCAGGCCCGCGATGCTTTCGACCGTGGCGCCGTAATCGCCGCGCGCGGTGGGAATGCGGTGGCGGTAAAGCTCCTTGCCGTTATGCGCGTCCAGGCAGATGATTTCCGTTTTCGTGCCGCCGAAGTCTATGCCGATACGCATGGTATTCTTCCTGATTTTATTTGCCGATCTCGGCAAGGAGCTGTTTGTAAAGCGCGATGCTTTTTTCCGCCGCTTCACCGAAAACGGTTTCCGTGCCGCGGCCATAGGCGTCGAGATAGCGCTTGATGTCGTCTTCACGGCAGATGCCTTCCTGCACTTCGCGCACGGTGCAGGTTTCGTCGCTCAGATTCGTCATGCAGTGGATCGCGCCTTGCGGGATGCGAATGGCGCTGCCTGCGGGCAGGTCGTGGCGGGCGCCGTCCAGGATGACGGTCAGCCTGCCTGCGATGACTTGCCAATGTTCGCGCCGCAACTCGTGCGACTGCAGAGACAGGATTTGTTGCGGCAGGACGTGGATGTCTTTTTCGCATACATCCTCGCCTGCGTCGTTTTTGCCGACGGCGGTCACGGTATAGTATCCCCAGGGACGTTCGTCATGGTCGCCGACCTGATAGGGGGCAAGATCTGCGGTTTTTTGCGTTGTCATGTCCTGACTTTCCCTCTCACTTGTTAAAAACGGACGCTCAGGCGGCCGAAGATGCGGATGTCTTTGTCGTTTTCGGCTTCGACGCGCCGGGTCAGCGGTTTGGCGGCTTCCGCTTCGCCCGTCAGATGATTGCCAAGCCGAAACCGCGTGCCGATGCCGGCGGAGGCCAGTGAACGGATGCGGTCGCCTGCCGCCGCATTGTCGGCATCCCATACCTTGCCAATGTCATAGAATATATATGGTTTCATCCGTGCGATGCTGTCGAAGGCCGATGTTTGCAGCTCCAGCCTCATGGCGATACCGTCCTCGCCCGTGATTTCGGAACTGTCATAGGCGCTGCCGAAAGCCGCGCCGCCGATGCCGAATTCCTCTGACGCCAACAGTTTATGCGCTGATTTTTGCCCGCTCAGCGCAACCGTCAGGTCGAACAAGCGGTTCAGCCGCTGTGTGCGCGACAGGTCGAAAGCGACCTTGAAAAATTCCGGCTCGCCCTTGACGCGCGTGGGGTTCGGGCTGCTCTTCTCCTTCATGTTTAAAACGTCCATGCCCTTGCTAACGGTGATATTGGCGCGGGTGAAGCCGGCAAAGAGGTCGGCGTAATCCCAGTCGGCGGAGAGGCGCAGGACGCGCAGGCGGTCTTCGGTTTTGCCAAGGCCGAGATTGTCCGTGCGCTCGCTGTCCAGGTAATGAAAGCGCAAGGCGACGAAAAGGTTCTGCGCGCGGCTGCGGTGCAGCGCATGCGACAGGCCGAGGTGGAAGGCGCGCGCCAGGCCTTTGATGTCAAACGTCTGCAGCGTATGACCGGGGTCGGTGGATGTGATGCTGCCACCGAAATCGAGCCGCGTGCCGTGCCTGCCGAGCGGTTTTTCGATCCCGACGGCGGCGAAATCCAGCTCCCGATGCGGGAAGCCGTCGGGTGCCGTCGCGATCTGTAAGGTCACGGATTCGTGAAAGCCGAGCGGATTGTTCAGCCGCAGCGCCGTTTGCGCCTGCAATGCGCCGAGATAGCGCGAGCCGCGGTTGTTGACGTCAAAAAAAGCATCGAAAGGCTTGCGGTGCAGCAGCAGTGTCAAATGCGCCGCGCCCGTGTTGTCGCCGGAGGGGGAAAGAATGCTTTCCACCGTCATGCCGGGCAGGTCGTTGACGAGCAGCAGCATGCGCTCCAGATCCGCGGCGCGCAAGGGCCGTGCCGCCAGCACGGGCGCGGCATAGCTTTGCAAGAGTGCGCGATCGCCGGCGCCCGGATCGTCGGGATAGGTGATGCCGTCGATGAAGCCTTCGACCGCCTGCAGCGTCAGCGCGCCATCTTCAATGGTTTGCGGCGGTATGATGACTTGCGAGAGGATATAACCGTCATGGCGGTACCGCGCCGTCCATTCTTCCGCCAGCGCATAGGCGTCGGCGAGCGATATGCTTTTGCCTTGCATCTGGGCGGTGAAACCGTCGACGTCTGCCGGCGCATAAACGGTGCTGCCTTTCAAAATCACTTTTTTCAAGGTAAAGCGCAGGCGCGCTGCATTGTCGGGCATTGCGCTGCCGGGAATGCGGCGCAGGGGCATGATGCGCACGGGCGCGGCGGGAGCGGTCAGCGGTTCCGCCTGCAGACGCTGCTGGGCGCGGCCCGCATCGGCGGGGCCCGGCACGTTCTGCGCGGCGGCGGGCAACGTATGGCCGAGCCATGCCGCACAAAAAACGCCGATAAGCAAAAACCGGTTCATGAATACTCCCGTTAATCGCGGGCAGTATAAAAGATGTGGGGCGTATTTTTAAGCCCGGAATCCTCTTGATCGGGTTCTCAGGGCGCTTTTTTGCGCAAGGGGCGGATATTATGGACGGGCGGCTTTTTTGTGCGCGTGATTTCCGCTTCCGCAGCGCGCAACAGGATATCCGCCGTTTCCATGATATCGGCCCGCGCCGCCAGCTTCGGTTGCGTTTTGGCCAGCGCGGCGATTTTCCGCGCAACGCTCGGCAGCGTATCGGCCAGCACGAGGCGGTCGATGGAAAAATGCTGCCCGTCGGCGCGGGCGGAGAGGATTTTTTCAAGTGCATTGCCCGACAAGATGCCGTGCGAGGCAAAGGCCGTGACGGATCTTGCGCCTTTTGCCTTCAGCAGATTGGCGGCGTTCAGCATGGTGGAGCCGCCGTCGATCATATCGTCGATGATGACGCACTCCTTGCCCGCGACGTCGCCTTTAAAATCCGTGATCTTCGTGTCGTTCACGCCCGTATGCGTTTTGGCGATCAGGAACATCACGTCATCGTCATCGCGGCCGAAAACCGCCCTGGCAAGGCGGCGGGCGCGTTTTTGCCCTTCATCGGCGGCCTTGTCCGCGCCGTCCGGCGCGCCGATGGCCAGCGTTTCGGGATTGTCGCTGAAACGTCTTTGAATATCGGGCGTGAAAAGCGCGGTGGAGGAAACGACCTTGAAGGCATCGCCGAATACGTCGCGATAGGCTTTGATCGCGGCCTGCGAATGCGGCGTCATGGTCACGACGGCATCCGCGCCCGCGGCCTTCAGCTGCGATGCCGCAAAGGCCGCGCCGAGGGAAACGAAGCGCCCGTCGAAGGCGCGGTCCTGCCGCATCAGCGGGGCGAAGGGCATGACTACCGTGACCGTGCCCGCCTCATAGGCCTTCAAGGTATGCACCATCATCAGAAGATGCGTCATGCTGTCGGTTGCGGATTGCACGACGATGACATCCTTGCCCTTCAGCGCGACGGCATGGGCGGCGGTGTTTTCTTTGTCCTTGGGGAAGAGCTCCACAAACGGCTCGCCGCTGGCGAAAGAATCGATGCTGGCAGGAATAATCCCCATACCGCGTGCCGCCGCGGCGGCAGACAGGGTGGGAGAGGTATCATTTCCTATCAAAATCAAAGTGTTATTTTTCATGGACGGCTTCTTTTTTTCGTGACTTGACTTAGTTATACTCATATAATAGATATATATACTCAAAATGTAGATATATCCAGCTCTAAAATATGGGCGGATATGTTTTACAGAATAAATACAGATTCGGCAGCGATCCGTCCATCGGATTCTTTGCCGGAGGCAAGGAGAGGCCAAAATGGGTTTTATCGCGCAAAATTATGATGTCCGTCAGACCACCCCGCTGATGACCGACAAATACCATTTCACCACGGCCTATGCCTATTGGCTGGAAGGCCGCGCCGATAACCCTGCCGTGTTTTATATGTTCGGCCGCAAGGAAGCGACGGGCAGCGGCTATACCGTCGCCGCCGGACTGGAAGGCGTGATCGATATCGTCAAGCGCTGGCAAAAACACGGCCTGTTGCCGGAGGACCTGGACTATCTCAAATCCCTGAAAACGCCTGCGGGCCGGCGCCAGTTTCCCGACGCGTTTATCGATTACCTGTCGAAAATGGATTTCAAGCTGAAGATCGACGCCGCGCCCGAAGGCACGGTTTTCTTTCCGCAAGAACCCGTGTTGCGCGTCGAAGGGCCGATCGCGCAGGTGAAAATGCTGGAATCCGTCGCGCTGTGCCTGTTGAACGGCCATGGCGCCTATGCCACGCAAGGCGCCCGCCAGAGCGACGTGATCGAGCGGGAGATGGAAAACGGCTCCCCCGCCGGCGCGGCCAGCGTGCAGGGGCTGCGCCGCGGTCCCGGCCTTGGCGCCGCGATCGAAGCCTCGCGCAGCCTGGGGCTTGGCGGTTATACGACCACATCCACGGGGACGGCGGCCAAGGCCTTCGCTCAGCCCTTCGCAGGCACGATGGACCACGCATGGGTCATGACCCATGAAAGCGAAGTGGGCGATCTGACCATGGCGGAGCTGGCCGCCCTGCGCGACACGGCTAAAACGGAGGCCTTGCGTGATGCTCTCAAAAAAGACGCATTCCGCAGTTTTGCCCTGGCGCATCCCGAAAGCGGCATTTTGCTGGTCGATACCTATGATCCAGAACAAGGCCTGGAAAACGCCATCACGGTCATCAAGGAATTGCAGGCAGCAGGCATGGGACGGCATTACGGCGTGCGTTTCGACAGCGGCGATATCGTGAAATACTCCAAGCTGGCGCTGCGCCGCTTTGCCGAGGAAGGCTTTATCGACGGGCTGGAGGCCGCCGCCGTCAAGAAAATGTCCGATGCTGAGCTTTTGAAACACGCCGATAAATGCCGCGTGTTCTGCGCCGCCGCCGACGGGATCGACGAATATACGGCGCAAAAAATGCGCGAAGACGGCGCATTCTTCTCTGCCTGGGGTATCGGCACGGCAGGTTCGCACGTGCCGCCGCTGGGGCTGGTGTATAAAGCCGCCGCCGTTTACATGGACGTGCTGGAGGGCAAGGAGCCTGCCGCCGAAGATAAAATGACCCCCGTCATGAAAGTCGCGGCGCATGCGCCCGTCAAATCCTCCAACCCCGGGCGCATCAACAGCCGCCGTTTTTACGACGAAAAGGGGATGCTTGCGGAAGTCGTCATTTACGACGAAACGCTGGGGCTGGATAAAACGGGCGGCATGGTGAACCTGCGTAATTTTGCCGATACCAAGGCCGCCGATGCGACATATACGGCGCGCGATTTGCTGGTGCCCGTTTTTGACGCGAAGGGGGCTTACGTGTATAAGGAACCCGTGCAAAAGGAAACCTTCCCCGGCAGCGGCGAGATGACGACCGATCTTTCCGCGCTGACGCGGTTTGTGAAGGCGCAGCTGGCCACGTTGCCCGAAGCCGTGCGCCGCGTTGCCAGAAAGCCCGATGAGGCGTTGAAAGACCGTCTGCTGGCGCTTTTCAACAAGGCGCAGGCGGAAGGAGATGCGCATTTCACCGTCGATATCGCCGCGCTGAAGACCGAATTGCCGCAGGATCACGCGCATGTGCCGGTCTATCTGGATAAAAATCTGTTCACCCAGCGTATGGCTTGCGAGCAAAAGCATCTCGGCCATGCCAACAGCAACAAAAAGGGTGTGGAGAATTACACCGAACGGTTTGACGGCGGGAATGACGCCCCCGCCAAGCCCGCGCCCAAAAACAAAGTGCCGAAAATCGGCTAAGACAGGAGCATGAAAAATGACTAAAGCGCTTTTGATTGTGGATGTGCAAAACGGCTTTTGCCCCGGCGGCAACCTGCCCGTGCCCGATGGCGATGCCGTCGTGCCTGTCATCAACAAGCTGATCGACAAGGGCGGCTACGGCCTGATCGTCGCCTCGCAGGACTGGCATCCCGCCGACCACGGCAGCTTTGCTTCGCAGCACCCCGGCAAGAATGTGTTCGAGCTGGGCGAACTGTCCGGCAAGCCGCAGATGATGTGGCCGGATCACTGCGTGCAGGGCACAAGGGATGCGGATTTCCATCCCGCGCTGAATATGACGAAGGTGGATTACATCCAGCAAAAAGGTCTCAATAAAAGCGTCGACAGCTATTCCGCCTTTCGCGACAACGATCAGGCGGCGGTGACGGGTCTGGCCGATTACCTGAAAAAACAGGGCGTGACGGAGTTGCACGTTTGCGGTCTGGCCACCGAATATTGTGTCAAATTCTCCGCGCTGGACGCCGCCGCCATGCTGGCAGGCGTGAAGGTCGTGTTTGTGGAGGATGCCAGCCGCGGCCTGGATGCGGCGGCGGTGAGCGCCGCCAAGGCGGAAATGGCGGCGGCAGGGATCAAGCTTGCAACATCCGATACGATCCTGCACCCTGCGAAGGCGCAAAAACCCGTTATCAAGCAACCGAAGTTTGGCCCATGACACGCAAAGACACCCCGCAACCCCTCCGGATCAAGATCGCCTCCGCCAGCTGCAACCAGACGGGGGGCGATTGGCCGCGCAATGTGGCGAATATCTGCAAGGCCATCGACCGCGCAGCCGCCGACGGCGCGGATATTCTGGCGCTGGAAGAGCTGGGGTTGTCGGGGTACGAGCGCGGGGATGATTTCTATTACTCCGACAACGCCAAAACGCGCGAAATGCTGCAAACGATTGCCGATTATGCGGCGAGCCTTGACCCGAACCTTGTGATCTCGGTCGGGCATCCGTGGTATTTCGCCGACAAGGATCTGCCCGACCAGCCGGAGCGCCGCAAGAACCCGATTTTCAACCGCATCGACAACAGCTTTAACGTGCAAACCTTCATCGGCGGCGGCGAGATCATCGCCATGTCGGCGAAGCGCTATTTGTTCAATTACGAGCGCGGCTACGAAAAGCGCCATTTCGAGGAATGGAGCGACGCACTGGCCGACCGGTACGAAAACGCGCACGGTAAGGGCCGCGACGGCACCATCCTGATCGACCTGCCCGGCATGATCTATCCCGACGGCACGGAAGTGCCCGCGCGCATCATCCCCTTCGGCAGCCCCGTGGTGCGGATCGGCGCGGGGGATAAGGCCGCGAACCTCACCCATGTGATTTGCGAGGAATACTGGGTCGGCTCCCGTTTCGACAACAGCGCCGATCACGGCGACTATGATCGCGACAATCCGCTGGCCGACAAGGCCAAACGCTTTGACATTACCGTGGCGCTGAACCCCAATGCCAGTCCGCCCGTCGCCGGCAAGATCGACAAGCATATCGAGCTGTGCAAGCTGGCCTCCAACCACTGCGGCGTGTTCGTGCATACGGACGGGCTGGGCAGTTCCGGCTCCACTTTCGCGCAATTCGGCAGCAGGCTGATGGCACAGGATGGCAAAATCATTTCCGAAGGCGTGCGTTGCAGCTTTGCCGATATGGCCTATACCAGCCAGACCGTCACCGCCGCCCCGCCGCAAGACAAGGGCCATGCGCCCCATGCCGTCATGCCGCATGACTTCAGGGGCGATATGAGCGAGCCGCAGCAAGACGGCCCCGCGCTGTGGGAAAAAGGCCCGCGCCGCGCTTTCGAGGAGGAAATGCGCAACGAATTGCTCTGGCTTTTCGACTACATGCGCAAGAACAAATTGCAGGGCGTGACGCAGGCGCTTTCCGGCGGCGCGGATTCCGCCTATAACGCCGCCAAGGTGCGCCTGATGGTGGAACTGGGCTGCAAGGAGCTGGGCTTTGAAGGCTTTCTCGACGCCATGAGCCACCTCAGCTATAAAAAAGAAGCGCTGGACGCCTATCGCAAGGACGGCAAAGACGCGGCGATTGACGCGATCATGTCCCATATGCTGACCTGCGTTTACATGGGCACCGATAACAGCAGCGAGGAAACGCTGCGCGCCGCGGAAACGCTGGTCGTCGGCGGCACGACGCCGGACGGGGAAACGTACAAGGGCATCGGCGGCAAGTTCCGGTACCGCAACGTGCAGCGCCTTGTAGAAGTTTATGCCGAAATTTTCGCGGGTGTGAATCCTGGCGAGATCGATGATGCGCGTGAAGCCGAGATCCGCCGGGAAATCGCGGGCATCTTGCAAACGCGCAAGGAAGATACGACGCCCGAAGCGCTGGAACAACGCATCACCGCCCTCAAAAACAGGTTCGAGGAGGTCGCCCATGACGTTGTGACCGTGGCGAAGGACGAACACCAGTTAACGTATGAAAACGTGCAGGCGCGCTTGCGGCAGGTTTTGATCATGATGTTCTCCAACGTCGAGAACAAGATTGCGATTTCGAACCCCAACCTTGACGAAGGCCGCAACTCCTACGCCACCTGGGGCGGGGATCTGCATGGCGGGATGATCAGCGGCAATGCGCATAAAAACAAGGCATTGCAGCTGAAGCATATGCGCCTGCTGTTCGAGCATGGGCTAGACGGCATTAGCCCCGTCAAGGGATTCTACTGGGTTTTGAAAAACCGCCCCTCCGCCGAGTTGCAACCCAGGGCCAAAGACGGCAAGGTGACGCAGTTCGACGAAGACCAGCTGGGCCGCAGTTTCGAGCAAATGGACGTGATTTCGAACCTGATGCTTTACGACCGCCCTGCGGAGCAGCACAGCCGCAAGAACAGCCCCATCGAAGTATTCGAGAAATGCAAGGCGCATCAGGCCTTCGACGGTGACAGCATCGAAACGCTGCACGACCGCATCCGCCTGTCCTACGACAAATGGGCGCATGCGCAGTTTAAAATCCACGGCAGTCCGATCGCCGCCACCTACGGGCGCAACGTCGACCACCAGTCGTCGTTGCGTACGCCGAATACGGCGTCTTTCCACAAGCCGGAACTCGCGCAAATGGCGTTGTACGCGTTGCATTTGATGGCGGTGCGCGACGGCATCACGTTTGAAAAGCTCACGGGCGGCCACCGCTATGACGCCCTGTCGCGCCGGGCCTTGCTGGATGCCGAATTCGCCGCGCGGCTGAATGCCGGTATGTGGACGCCGGCGGCAACCGACGGGCGCAAGATGAAAATAGGCACGCTGTACGACCGCATCAAGGCCGAAGATTTTGACGGTTTCGCGGTGCCGACGAAAACCGCCGCGATTTTCGACCAGGCCACCGCCTGGCGGCGGGCGCAAAACCCCGCCAACGACGGCGCAGCGCCGCGTCAGCAGCGCAGGCCCTGATCTTCCGTAAAATGCAACCCTGCTGCGGCGCAGGATACCCTTTGTCGTGGCGGCGTGATACAGTATGCGCGTTTCATGCCACAGCCGAGAGGGAAGAATAATGCCCGATACCGCCGCCAAAGCATCGCATAACATCCGCATCAACGCCCCCGAAGTGGCGGGGCAGGAGGATATTCTGACGGCGGAGGCGCTGGCCTTCCTTGCGGGCATGGCGCAAAAATTCAGCCAGCGCCGCCGCGATCTCATGGCCGCGCGGCAGGTGTTGCAAGGCAGGTTCGATGCAGGTATGAAGCCGGATTTCCTGCCCGAAACGGCGGAGATCAGGAAAAACGATTGGCAGATCCGCCCCGTGCCGGCCGATCTGCAGGACCGCCGTGTCGAAATCACGGGGCCTGTGGATCGTAAAATGGTCATCAATGCGCTGAATTCCGGCGCCAATGCCTTCATGGCGGATTTCGAGGATTCCAATACGCCCACATGGGCCAACCAGATCAACGGGCAGATCAACCTGCGCGACGCGAACCGCGGCACCATCCGCCTGATGGACGCCGCGCGCGGCAAGGAATACAAGTTGAACGATAAAACCGCAGTGCTGCTGGTGCGTCCGCGCGGTCTGCATATGGAGGAAAAACACGTCACGCTGGACGGTAAGCCGCTGTCCGCCGCGTTTTTCGATTTCGGTTTATACCTGTTCCACAATGCCGAAGCGCTGCTGGCAAAGGGCACGGGGCCTTATTATTACCTGCCCAAGCTGGAAAGCCATGAAGAGGCGAAGCTCTGGCGCGACGTGATTTGCCATGCGGAAAATACGCTGGGGCTGGAACGCGGCACGGTGCGCGTGACGGTGCTGATCGAGACGATCACCGCGGCCTTCCAGATGGATGAAATCCTTTATGCGCTCAAAGACCATATCGTCGGCCTGAACTGCGGGCGCTGGGATTATATTTTCAGCTTCATCAAGAAATTTGCGCGCGATCCCGCCTTCGTGCTGCCCGACCGCGGCGCGGTCACGATGACCTGCCATTTTTTGCGTTCCTACAGCCAGCTTTTGATCAAAACCTGCCACCGCCGCGGCGCGCATGCCATGGGCGGCATGGCGGCGCAGATTCCGATCAAGGACGACGCAGAGGCGAACAACAAGGCGCTCGAAAAATTTATCGCCGACAAGGAGCGCGAAGCGAAGGACGGCCATGACGGCACATGGGTCGCGCATCCGGGGCTGGTCGCCAAGGCGAAGGAGATTTTTGACATTGCCATGCCGGCGCCGAACCAGACGGGGCTGATGCGCGACGATGTGCAGGTCGCGGCCGCAGACCTTTTGAAAATTCCCGAAGGCGATATTACGGAGCAGGGCATCCGCACCAATATCAACGTCGGCCTTTTGTATCTGCGCGCCTGGCTGGCGGGCAACGGCTGCGTACCGATCTACAACCTGATGGAAGATGCCGCGACGGCGGAAATTTCCCGCACGCAGCTCTGGCAATGGCGCGTGCACGGCGCAAAACTGGCCGACGGCCGCGTGGTGACGGATGCGCTGATGCAGCAGCTCCTCGACGAAGAAGCCGCCAGGCTGAAAACGGGTGAAAAGGACGTTTTCCTCAGCGATGCGATCCTTCTGTTCAACGATCTGGTCATGGCCGATACGTTGGCGGGATTTTTGACGACCAAGGCCTATGACATGGTCGTCGGCTACGAACGCGCGGGACAAGTCAAGGGATGACGGGCTTCGACGTTGATCTTGCCGCGTGGCTGTCCCTGGCCATCCGCTGGTTTCACCTGATTGCGGGGATCGCCTGGATCGGCTCCTCCTTTTACTTCATATGGCTGGATAACAGCCTCGTGCCGCCGACCGACGACAAGGATAAAAAAGCCGGCGTCGGTGGGGAACTTTGGGCCGTGCACGGCGGGGGCTTTTATCACAAAAAGAAATACCTCGTCGCGCCCGCCCACATGCCGGAGGGTTTGCACTGGTTCAAATGGGAAGCCTATGCGACGTGGATCAGCGGGTTTTTGCTGTTGTGCCTCATCTATTATTACGGCGCGGGGTTGTATCTGGTCGACAGGGCGAAACTGGCGGTGCATCCGATTGACGCCACGTTGATCGGCCTTGGCTTTATCGCGGGCGGCTGGTTGTTTTACGACACGTTGTGCAAAAGCAAATTAGGCCAGAATAACAAGGTTTTCGGCCTCATCTGGTTTGCCGCGCTGACGGCGGCGGCCTATGCGCTGTGCCATATGTTTACGGGTCGCGGCGCCTTTATCCATGTGGGCGCGATGATCGGCACCGTCATGGCGGCGAATGTTTTCATGATCATTATCCCGAACCAGAAAAAAACCGTCGCCGCCCTTTTGGCGGGGCGGCAGCCCGACCCGCAACTGGGGAAAACGGCCAAGCAGCGCTCGCTGCATAACAACTATATGACCCTGCCCGTCTTGCTGGTCATGATCAGCAACCACTACCCCATGCTCTATGCCGGAGCGCATAACTGGCTGATTCTGGCGGCGCTTTGCGCGGCGGCCTGGCCGATCCGCGAATTCTTCAATCAAAAGCATCGCGGCAATGTGGATTACCGCTATCTCGTCGCGGGCGCGGCGGGATTTATGCTGGTGATGCTGGCGGCATCGTGGAAACCGCCTTCGGCGCGGATGGAGGTATCCGCCGTCGCCGCCCTTGTGACCGATGCGGAAGTGCGGGCGGTAGTGCAAAAACACTGCACGGTCTGCCATGCGAAAAAGCCGTCACATGACGGGTTTGATGTGGCGCCGCTGGATGTCGTGCTGGAAAACCCCGACGATTTGCGCAAGCACGCCGCGCGGGTGCATCAACAGGCGATCGAAACAGATATCATGCCGCTCGGCAACGAAACGGGCATGACGGCGGAAGAGCGCGGCGTACTGCGCCGCTGGCTGGAGGAAAACCGGCAATAAATCAGCTGCCGCGATAGGTGGAATAGCCGAAGGGCGCGGCCAGCAGCGGCACGTGGTAATGCGCCGCCGCATCCGTAATGCCGAAATCGATGGTGACGATATCCAGAAACGGCGGTTCAGGCAAATCCACGCCAATCTTGCGGAAATAATCGGCCACGGCAAAGGTCAGGCGGTAACTTCCCGGCTGGAAATCCGCTTCCGCCAGAAGGGGGGCATCGCAGCGGCCGTCGTCATTGGTGGTTTTTTCCGCCAGCAAAACGGCGCTGTCGCCCATGCGGTATAAACGTACCTGCATGCCGGCGGCGGGTTTGCCGTGGGCGGTATCCAGAACATGTGTTGTCAGCTTGCCAGACATGGATATTCCTATGTAAAATTATAAAGGGGTTCTTTTATTATTAACGACATTCGCATGGAAAAAATACCCGAAATATGGCCTTATAAAAGGCGTATTTTATAGATATGTCGCAAACCAGAGGCAGCCGGCGTGGCACAGGATACGAGACAGTATAAAGGCTATGGCGAAAACCCGCCGCATCCGCGCTGGCCGGGCGATGCGCGGCTCGCCCTGCAAGTCGTTTTGAATTACGAGGAAGGCGGGGAGAATTGCGTCCTCAACGGCGATCCTGCCGCCGAAACTTTCCTCTCCGAAATCATCAATGCGCCCGCCGTTCCGGGGCGGCATATGAGCATGGAGTCGATTTACGAATACGGCACGCGCGCGGGCGTATGGCGTCTGCTGCATCTGTTCAAGGCCTACGACATTCCCGTGACGGTTTTCGCCGTCGCCCTGGCGCTGGAAAAATATCCCGAAATGGCGAAAGTTTTCGTCGACCACGGGCACGAGATATGCTCCCACGGCTACCGCTGGATCAATTACCAGGATGTGGATATCGAAACGGAGCGCGATCATATGCGCCGCGCCGTCAAGGTGATCGAGAACCTGACCGGCCGGCGCCCGCTCGGCTGGTACACGGGCCGCACCAGCCCGCATACGCGCCGGCTGGTGGTCGAAGAAGGCGGGTTTTTATACGATGCCGATGATTACAGCGACGATCTGCCCTTTTGGTCCGATGAATTCGGCAAGCCGCAATTGATCATCCCTTATACGTTGGATGCGAACGACATGCGTTTTGCGACGCCGCAGGGATTTCATACGGGCGAGCAGTTTTTCACCTACCTGAAAGACGCTTTCGACACGCTCTACGCCGAAGGGGAAACCGCGCCGAAAATGATGTCGGTTGGTTTGCATTGCCGCCTGATCGGCCGGCCCGGGCGCATCGCGGGGCTGAAAAGGTTTTTTGACTATGTGCGTCGGCATAAAGACGTTTGGATATGCCGCCGCGTGGATATCGCGCGGCACTGGCATGAATATCATCCATACAAAGGGGGATAACATGGAAGACAAAACGCTTGCGGAAAAACCCAGCGGCCTGTCGCGCGAAACCTTTTTAAAGGTCTACGGCGGCATTTACGAACACGCGTCCTGGGTTGCCGAAACGGTTTACGACGACAAGGACGTCGGCGATATCGATACGGTCCTGAAACTGTTTTCGGCCATGCGCCTGGCGGTGGATATGGCGGATCACGGGCTGAAGCTCTCGCTTATCCGCGCGCATCCCGAGCTGGCCGCCGGCCCCGCCGAGATGAAAAACATGGCGCCGTCATCCGTATCCGAACAGCAGGGCGCCGGCTTGCACGAGTGCACGCATGAGGAATGCGAGGAATTCAAGCGCCTGAACGCCGCCTACCGTGAAAAATTCGGATTTCCTTTCATCATCGCGGTGAAGGGGTTGTTCAAGGCGGATATTTTGGAGGCCTTCAGGACGCGTCTCAACAACGATCCCGAGACGGAATTTGGAAATGCGCTGGTGCAAGTTCACAAGATCGCGCTATTCCGGCTGCAGGCACTCACATAACATCAACCCTTTTGCATGGTTACGTCCAAATGACGCTTCCCGATTTTACCCGCATCAATACGGATCTGACCCAGCCGGTGCTGGGTGCGCAGGTTGTTTTTGCCACGGATGATTTTTTTGCGGACAAATCGCGGCTGATCCAGCCGGCGGAGCCCGTCTGGATCGCCGATAAATACGACGATCACGGCAAATGGATGGACGGCTGGGAAAGCCGCCGCAAGCGCGGCAACGGCTACGACTATTGCATCGTCAAGCTGGGCGCCAAGGGCACCGTCGCGGGCGTCAATATCGACACGCGCCATTTCACGGGGAATTACGCGCCCGCCGCCTCCATCGACGCCTGCGTTTACGACGGCGACGTGCCGGGCGATGATGCCGCATGGGAAACCGTCCTGGATGTCGTCAAGCTGCAGGGCAACAGCCCTAATTATTTTCCCGTTTCGGCGGCGGGGGCCTTTACGCACATCCGCCTGAATATTTATCCCGACGGTGGCGTGGCACGCTTGCGCATATACGGCCGCGTGCTGAAGGACTGGTCGACCGTCGGGGCGGATGAAACCGTGGATCTCATCGCCATGGTCAACGGCGGGCGGTGTCTTGCTTACAGCGATGCGCATTACGGATCACCGCTGGCCATCACCAAGCCCGGCAAGGGGATCAACATGGGCGACGGCTGGGAAACGCGCCGCCGCCGCAGCCCCGGCTTTGACTGGGCGATTTTTGAGTTGGGCCATGCGGGCATTGTGGAAGAAATCGAGATCGATACGGCTTTTTACAAAGGCAATTACCCCGATGCCGTTTCCATCCAGGCCTTCAACCTGCCGCATTTCCATCCGGATACGATTGCCGCGCAGGCGATTTACTGGCCCGCATTGCTGCCTGAAGCCAAAATGAAGCCGCACCATGTGCATACGTTTAAACCGGAACTTTCCAAGTTCGGCAAGATTACGCATATCCGCGTGAACATGGTCCCCGACGGCGGGATCAGCCGCCTGCGCCTTTACGGCAAGCCGGCATGAAGCTTTTGAAACCCGCGCCATTGACAGCCGATGCCTTCGCTTCTTACGGCGATGTCATCGGGTGCGGCGCGGCGGCGGAACGGCGGCAGATCAATGACGGCCATACCGAGCGGTTTCACAATCTGGCGGCGCTGGATCTGGCGCAAGACGGGGGCGTGCCGCTGGTCAGCATTTTTCGCACAAGACCGATGGAACTGCCTATCCGCATCCGGGTGATGGAGCGGCATCCGCTGTCCTCGCAGGCGTTTTATCCGCTGAGCGGGCGGCCTTATCTCGTCGTCGTTGCAGGGCGGGGGGATTTCGATGCCGAAAATTTGAAGGCCTTTATTGCCGCAGGCGACCAAGGCGTCAACTACCGCCGCGGCATTTGGCATCATTTCAACCTGTCGCTGGGCGAAACGTCGGATTTTCTGGTGATCGACCGCGGCGGGCCTGAAAAAAACTGCGACGAAGTCTTTCTGGACGGTCACGACGTGCGTATCGCGCTTTAAAGGCCGGCACTTAATAAAAAACGCGCATCCCGCCGCCGTATCCGCTGTAGCGTGCTTGCCGGGATTTTTCGGCTTCTTTCTGCCGTTCTTCTTCTTTGCGGATCATGCTGGCCAGATCGTCGCCGATTTTCCAGTCGTCGTATTTTTTGCGGATGCGCTCCACATGGTGCAGGGTGCTGGGATTGCCGTTATCGATCTCGAGCACTTTTTTTGCGACATCCCGGCGGTATTTATCCGTCGTGACGATCGCATCGCCGTCATAGCCGATCTGGCACAGGCCGAGATCAAAAGCGCCGATGGCTTGCTTCGCCGGGCTGCGGTTGTCGGCCGCGGCTTTGCTCATCGCATCCGCCAGCGGGCCGTCCATGAAAACGATGTTGTATTCGGTTTTTTGCGGCCCGGCGATCACGACCCAGGCCTCGCTTCGGGTTTCGGGGATAATGCCGCCGTATCCGACATGGCGTTTGGGTACAAACACGCCCTGCCTGGGAGCGGGCAGCGCTTGCATTTCATCGCCGTACCCGCCGGTGTGAACGGGCTGTTCCACGAGGCGCAGGCCGGCGGCGGCAAAAACCTGCTGCAGGAATTTGCGGTTTTTCTTGACCGATCCGCGCGATTTCAAAAAGACGTCCACGTCCTTGACGGCGCGCTTGTTGTACGTATCCCGCAGGGCGCCGCCCGCGATCACGGCTTCCGCCGCGCCGTTCTCATGGAAGGCCTGCAAGGCTTTGCGCCATTCGCGCGGAATCTGGTTGATGCGGTGATCGACGAATTTCTCGTCGATGAAGCTGCGGATGATCTCCTCGTTCAGGCTGTCGTTGCGGTCTTTCGCCTTCTCGGCGACCGTGTTGCCGGCGGCGATTTCTGCCGCCGTCATGCCGTGTCCGGCCTGCCGCAGGACGTTCAGGTAGGCGGGATATTTTTTGGGATCCATGCGTTGCAGTTCGGCAAGGCTTTCTTCGCCGGCGCGGGCGCCCCAGGTGACCAGCAGCCTGGCCATCGCCTTGTCTTCGCGCAGGACGGCGAGCTTCAGGTGCTCCCATGACGGACGCTCGGATTTTTTCTCCCACAGTACCTCGTCGAAATACTTGCGCGCCATGCCGATATTGCCGCGCGCGACATAGCCCGACAGCTCGTCATTGAATGCCGGCTGGGAAAAGGGCGAATCTTTTTTGCGGGCGAACGGTGACGGCATCGGGCCTGGCGAATCCTTTGTCGGTGATCTGTAAAGTCTAAGATGGCGCCGAGAATAGCGATTGTGTTTCTTTATGTCAATACAGAGGGATGTTTTTGACCAGACTATTGATTTTAAGGCGTTTTTGATGCGAGTGCCGCTTCAATTTTTGCCACGAAGCCCGCGTCGAGCGGATTTGTGGTGGCACCTGTGCTGTCCAGCACACGGCCGTCGCGACCGATCAGGTATTTGTGAAAATTCCAACGCGGCTTGTTGGTCAAAAGGTTGCCGGCATTCTGTTTGCCCGCCCAGACATAAAAATCATGGGCGTTCTTGCCGCTGACCACGGTTTTGGCCGTCACCGGAAAGGTGACGCCGTGCCCGTGCGCGGCTTTCAGCGTTTCGGCCATCTTGTCGTCGGCAACAGGCTCCTGCCCGCCGAAATCGTTACTGGGAACGCCGAGCACGACAAGCCCCTTGTCTTCGTATTTTTTATGCAGCTGCTGCAATTCGTTCAAATGCCCGGCAAACCCGCATCCTGTCGCCGTATTGACTACCAGCAAAACCTTGCCCTTATAGGCGCTGAGCGGTAGGTCCTTGCCCGCGGGGGATGTGAAGCTGAACCCGAAAGCGTTCTGCGTTTCCGCCGTCAGCGGAGCAACGGGCGTGCTTTGTTCCGCCGCTGCGGCAGGAAAGGCACAGAAAAGCAGGGCCGGCAGGAAAAGATTTGAGGCAGCGTGTCGCATATTCATTCCTTTTTAAAAGAGGGTATAGGATAATAAAATGACGGTATCGGAAATAAAAACAATTTTTTTTTATTCAAGGCAGCCCCATGACGGAAAGCAAAAAAGAAAAGATCGTGCTGGTCTATGACCACGACTGCCCCGTGTGCCGCGGTTATTGTACCCGCATCGCCGCGAAAGAGGGGGTGGAACTGGAACTGGTCGACGCGCGGCAGGAGTCCGCCCTGATGGACCGCATCACCGAAGCCGGCCTTGATATCGACGAAGGCATGGTGCTGCTGGAGGGGGATAAACTGCATTACGGCAGCGACGCGGGCTGGCGGCTGGCGCTGCATACGCAGAAGAAGGGATTTATCGGTTTTATCGACCGCTGCTTTTTCGCCACGCGCGGTTTATCGCGCGTGATGTATCCGCTCGGCAAGGCGGTGCGTAATTTTTTCCTCTGGCTGCTGCGCATCCCGCGGATCGAAAACCTGAAGCGCCGCAAGGCGGGGGACTGATCCGTGGCGATCGATTTTGCCGCCGTGACCATGCGCAAAGTAACGCCGGACGACCCGGCGCTTGACGACATCCTGCCGGATATCGCCCGCGCGCAGGCGGCGGCGCATGACACACGCCTGCCCGACAAGCCCGAACATGCCTTGCGCATCACGCAGAATTTCCGCAGCGTGCTGGAGCGGCGCGACGTTGAAATCTGGCGCGCGGACAATCCGGCCGCAGGCGCTGTTTTTTTATCGCCGCTTGCCTATGCCGGACGGCAGGGGATGCAGATGGACGATGTCGTCGTGCTGCCTTCTTATCGTGGGCAGGGTTACGGCGCCGCATTGATCGCCCTTGCCGCCGCTATCGCCAAGGCACGGTACAAAAGCTTTCTTGCCTGGGAGTGCGAGGAAGGAAATCCGGCATCGCGTACCTATCAGGCCTTCGGTGCCGAGCGGCGGCCCGGCGTGAAACCCTTTCGCCTGACGAAGGCGCATCTTGCGGCACTGCCTGCGCCGCGCGCGGCGAAAGGTTTGTCCGCGCCGTGCGCGGCAGCAGATTTACCCGCGCCGTGCGCGGCGCTGCCCATGACGGTTTCGCCGCGCTTTTCATTGTTCCGCGCCGTCAATTACGGCATCGAAGGCTATGACCTGCCGGCGGACGAGCAGGCCAACGGCATCCAGATCGAGGATTTGGCCGTTGAGGATGCGGCTGTCGCGGCAAGGGCGTTGGAAGCTTACCTTTACCGCGCCTATCACCACGGGCACATACAGTTTGCGGACATCGTCCTGAAAACGGACGATCCGCTGCATCGGGCGCTGGCGCAGCACTTCGATGCGGCGCAAAACACCTATAGCGGCAGCCCCGCCGTTTTATGGGCGCTGGACGGCGATGCTTTCGAGGATGCGGCGGCGGAAGGATTCCGGCTGGATATAAAGGGGATTTTGTCCTAAAGCTCGTCCCAGTCGAAAGCGAGAGTGGGTTTTAAGGCGGTCTGGTTCGTGAACAGCATGACCAGCCTGTCAAATCCGAGCGCCATGCCTGCTCCCTTGGGAAAGCCTTCGGACAAGGCGTTCAGAAATTTTTCATCAAGGGCAACCGTTTCATAGCCGCGCTTTTCGCGGTACGCCTGCTGTTCCGCGAAGCTCTGATGCTGGCGTTCGGCATCCGTCAGGCTGGGAAAGCCGTCGCTGAGTTCGATGCCCGCGATGAACAATTCGCTGCGCGCGGTAAACTTTCCGCTGCCGTCCGCATCGGCAGATGCCGTCATGTGCGGCGGCCATTCGGTGATAAAGACGGGCCGGTCCAGCCCCAGCTTCGGCTGGATTTCTTCGAAGACGACGGAGAAAAGAAAGCCCGCATCGCCAAGCCGCGCTTCGGCGATCTGCACGCCCAGCGCTTCGGCAACCGCGGCCAGCGTATCGGCGCTGAAGTCGGGAACTTGCATGCCGCTATGCAGGCTCAGCGCAGCCCGCGCCGTTTGCCGCTGCCATGCGCCGGTGATGTCGACGGTAAGACCCTGGTAGACGAGCGGCTTGTCGCCTGCCAGCGCCTGCCATGCGGCGCGGATGAAATTTTCCGCATCCGTTTCAATATCCGCGAGCGTCGCGCCGACGCGCGCCCATTCCAGCATGGTGAATTCCGGATTGCGGTAGGTGCCGTGGTCCTTGGCGCGGAAATTCTGCGTTAAAGTGTAAACCTTGTCAAAGCCGCCGATCTCCATGCGCTTGATCTGGTATTCGCAGGAAGTCGCCAGATAGCGGTCGTCCACGGTGAAAGACGGCACTTCCGCATCGGGCGTCGTGCCGCGCACCAGCAGGGGCATGTCGATTTCCAAAAAACCCTCGGCGTCGAAATAATCGCGTACGGCGCGCTTGATTTTATGCCGCGCGGTCAGGATATCCATGCGCGTCTGCCCGTTCGGCAGGGGGTGCCGCCAGCGCAGGCTGTCGCTTTGGTCCCAGGCGACATCCGCGCCACCGTCGGCGATTTTTTCCTGCGGCGCGAAGGCAGGGTGGAAAACCGCTTTGTACACGTCGCCGATGCGCGGCGGCATATCGGGCCATTCCACGGTCATTTGCGCCGCGCCCGTCAGGAAGGTGACGATTTTGTTTTGCACGTCGATAATGCGGATCATGCGGTAATCGGTCATGGCGTTAGGGCTTTCATGCTTTCAAGTATGCTTTCGGCAAGGGCTTTGCCGTCATATCCCCCCTCCAGTACGGCGACGAGGCGGCCTTGACAGCAGGCCTGCGCCGTCTCGTAAATCATGCGCATCAGCCGACCGTAGTCATCTGCCGCGAGGTGCAGGTCTGCCAGCGGATCGTCGCGGTGCGCGTCATATCCGGCGGAGACCAGAATCATATCCGGCTTGAAACTGCCAACGGCGGGCAACAATACCCGTTCCCAATACGTCAGCAGCGTTTTGCCGTCCGTGCCGGCAGGAAAGCCTTCTGCCATCACATTGGGGGGCAGGGGCGTTGCGGGCGTGCCGTCGAGGCCTTGCTGATACGTCGAACAGAGCAGGATATTCCCCTGCCCGCCCACGATATCCTGCGTGCCGTCGGCATGGTGCACGTCGAAATCCAGAAGGGCGATGCGGTTTATGTCCGGCTTTGCCAGCGCCGCATAGACGGCAACGGCGATGTGATTGAAAAAACAAAACCCCCCGCCGTGATCGCGATGGGCATGATGCCCCGGCGGGCGTATGGCGCAGAAAGCCTGCGTATCCGCTACCGCCGCGGTTTTGTCCACCGCATCCAGCACCGCGCCCGTGGCGGCGCGCAGGGCGTGCAGCGTATCGGGGCAGGCCACGGTTTCGTCATCCAGAAAATTATAGCCCGCAACGGGGATCAGCCCTTGCACATGGGAGATATAACCGGCGCCATGCGCCGCGGTATAGGCGGCCATGCCGCAAGGCGGCGCGTCCTGCCGGCGGACATGCGGAAAGTCTGCGGCTTTGACGGCATCGATGACCGCCGCAAGCCGCGCGGCGGCTTCGGGATGGCCGGGATTGGGGCGATGCAGCCGGCAGGCATCGGGGCTGTAAAACAAAACGGTCATGCAAAAGGATTATTGACCGAATTTTTCGAAAATCGCCAGCGTTTCGTCGCTGATGTGGTGTTCGATCCCCTCCGCGTCGAATTCGGCGGTTTCCGGCGGCACGCCGAGGCGAATCAGAAAACCCAGCACGATTTCATGCCGCTCTTTGCATTTCCGGGCCAGCGCCGCGCCCTTTTCAGTCAGGAAAATCGCGCGGTAGGGCTGCGTTTCGATGAAGCCTTCGTCCTTCAGGCGGTTCAAAACCTTGCTGGCCGTGGCATGCGACACGCCGAGTCGCTGCGCAAGGTCGGACAGGCGGGCCTCGTTCTGCATCTCGATCAGGTCGGCGATGAGTTCCAGATAATCTTCCGCCGTTTCCGTCTGGTGCGCCTTGCGGACGCGGCCGAACCATTCGGCCTGCGTTTTGGCATCCACCATTTTCGGGCTGTTTTCGGTCATGCGGTAGCCTTTCCGGATTGCGGGCGGGTCAGCGTATAGCCCAGCGTCAGGATAAAAATGAAAAACTGGAACACGACGATCAAGGGCGCCGTGGCGGTATCGAGATGAAAGCTGGCGACGGTGCCCGCAAGGCAGGACAGCACCGAGACCGCAATGGCGATGACCAGCATGCGGTCAAAGGATTTGGTGAGCAGGAAGGCGATCGCCCCCGGCGCGATCAACATGGCGACGACCAGAATGACCCCCGCTGCCTTCAGGGAGGCGACGATGGTGAGCGACAGCAGCGTCAACAGGCCGAAATGCAGCAAGCGTGTATTGAGGCCGATCACGCCCGCATGTGCGGGGTCGAAGCAATAAAGCATCAGGTCGCGGCGCTTGAGCAGCATGACCGTTGTCGCTATCCCGGCGGCAATGCCGGTTTCGAGAAGATCGCGCGCGGAAATGCCCAGCACGTCGCCGAAAAGCACATGCAGCAAATGCACATCCGTTTCGATTTTGGTCAGCATCACAAGGCCGGCGGCGAACATGCCGGAAAAGACCACTCCCATGACGGTGTCCTCCTTCACGCGGCTGTTTTCCTTGATATAGCCGATGCCGCCCGCGCAAAAAAGCCCCGCCGCGAAAGCACCGAGCAAGAGCGGCAGCCCGAGCACATAGGCGAGCGCCAGCCCCGGCAGAACGGCGTGAGATACGGCATCGCCCATCAGCGACCAGCCCTTTAAAATCAAAAAGCATGAAAAGACCGAACAGACCGTGCCGATCATCACGGCGATCAGCAGCGCACGCTGCATGAAATCGAGTGCGAGAGGGTCCAGCAGCCATGTTTGCAAAAGGCTTGTCACGGAAAGGCCTTTCTGGCCGCGCGGATGCGGCGGCGGCTTTGCAAAAAGCCGTGCCTGGGCGCGAAAAGAAAGGCGGCAAAAAACAGCGCCGTTTGCAAACAGACGATCAGCCCGCCCATGGAGGCATTCAGGAAATAACTGGCATAAGCGCCCGAAAGCGCGGAAAGCCCGCCGATGACGGTGGACAGGCAGATCATGCGCCCGAAGCGGTCGGTCATCAAATAGGCTGTCGCGCCCGGCGTCACCACCATGGCGATCACAAGACAGGCGCCGACGGTTTGCAGGGCCGCCACGGTCGTCGCGCTGAGCAGGGTGAAGAACAGGATTTTCAGCCCGTTTACCGGCAGGCCGATGCTGCGCGCATGGCTGAAGTCGAAAAAGACGGCCATGAAGTCCTTCCATTTCAAGCTCAGAATGACAAAGCAGACCGCGGTGATGATCGTGATCTGCCAGATATCCCGCTCTGGTATCGCAAGGGTATTGCCGAGCAGGATGGTTTGTAATTGCTCGGGCGCGGAGAATTTGGACAGCAGCACGAGGCCGATGGCGAGAAATCCGGTGAAAACAAGCCCGATGACGGCATCTTCGCGCAGTTTCGTTTTTTGCCGCACGATGGACATGGAAAGCGCGGCCAGGATGCCGGCGAAAAAAGCGCCGACGGCATAGGGCAGGGCGAAAAGGGAAGCCAGCGCCACACCCGGCACGATCGCATGCGCCAGCGCATCGCCCATCAGCGACCAGCCCTTCAGGACAAGATAGGCCGATAAAAACGCGCATACGGCCCCTGTCAGCGCGCAGGCGATGATGGCCTTCGTCATATAGGCGTATTGAAAGGGCTCCAGCAATAGGGTAATCGCATCAGCCATGCTATTTTTCCGTTTCCCGCACGATTTTCTCGCCGCCTTTTTCGCCGTAGAGCACCAGCGGGTGCTCGTCGTCCGTCAAAACGGTGATGCCGCGCGCATCGGCGTCGTCGTGCAGCGCATGGCCGCCCAGCTCCAGGTGGCGCAGCATGCCGCCGAATGTCCTGGCGAGGTTTTGCTCGGTAAAAGTATCTTCCACCGCACCATAGGCGATGACGGTGCGGTTGATCAGCGCGACATCGTCGCAAAAGCGCGGAATGCTGCCGAGATTGTGCGTGGAGACGATGATCAGCCGCCCTTCGGCGGCAAGGCCGGTGAAAAGCTCTGTCAGCGCGGCTTCGGTTTTGATGTCCACGCCGGTGAAGGGCTCGTCCAGCAAAATGATCCGTCCGCCCTGCGCCAGCGCGCGGGCGACGAAAACGCGCTTGCGCTGCCCGCCGCTCAACTCCCCGATCTGCCGGCGGCGGTAGGACAGCATATCGACGCGGCCGAGTGCCTCCGTCACGGCGGCGTGGTCGGTGGCGCGGGGGCGGCGCATAAAGCCCATACGCCCGTAGCGTCCCATCATGACGACATCTTCCACCAGGACGGGGAAATGCCAGTCGACATCCTCCGTTTGCGGCACATAGGCGACGATATTGCGTTTTAATGCGGATTTGACGTCCCCGCCTTCGATACGGATGGAGCCTGTGGTAGGGGCGACGAACCCCATGATGCTTTTAAACAACGTCGATTTGCCCGCGCCGTTGGCGCCGACAAGTCCGCAGATGCGGCCCGTGCCGGTTTTAAAGCAAACATTCTCCAGCGCCGTATGGCCGTTGGGATAGGTCACGCCGAGATTGTCGATTTCGATGGCCGGCGTATCAATCGACATGCCGCGCTTCCTTGCCGCGGGCAAAACCCTTGGCGATCGTTTCGGTCGTGACTTTCAACAAGTCGATATAGCTCGGCACGGGGCCATCGGCCGCGCTGAGGGAATCGACGTACAGCACGCCGCCGTAAAGCGCGCCCGTTTCCGCCGCCACCTGCTGCGCGGGGCGGGGGGAGACGGTGCTTTCGCTGAAGACGACGGGAATGTTATGCGCGCGCACGGTGTCGATCACCTGGCGAATCTGCTGCGGCGTGCCTTGCTGGTCGGCATTGATGGGCCATAGATAGACTTCCCGCATCTTGAGATCGCGTGCGAGGTAACTGAACGCGCCTTCGCTCGTGACCAGATAGCGCTGCTCGGGCGGAATGCCGGTAAGGGCTTCGATCAGTCCTTCACGCAGGGCCGTTATTTTTGCCGCATAGGCTTGCGCATTCTCTTTATAGACGGCGGCGTTGGCGGGGTCGGCTTCCGCCAGGGCCTTTTCAATGTTGCGGATATAAATCAGCGCATTTTCCGTCGACATCCAGGCATGCGGGTTGGGCTTGCCGTCATAGGGGCCTTCATAGATGGAAATCGGCGCGATCCCTTCTGTGACGGTCACGCTTTTGGCCTTAGGGATGTCTTGGAGGAAGCGCTCGAACCAGCGCTCCAGATTCATACCGTTCCACAAAATCAGGCCGGCATCCTGCGCGCGCAGGATATCCTTCGGCGTCGGCTGGTAATCATGGATTTCCGCGCCGGGCTTGGTGATGGATTCCACGACGGCGGCATCCCCCGCCACATGGCGCGCCATATCGGCGATCACTGTAAAGGTGGTGACGACTTTTAGCGGTTTGCCGGCGGCGGGTGTCGTTTCGGCGGTGCCGCCTTGCATAGAGACGAGCAGGAGCAGACCCGCCAGCAAGGCGCAAAAAAAGCCGGTTAAAACCGGAGAGGTTGTAAAGCGGCGCAAGGCAGGCTCCTTTTTAAAATTTAGCAAAGCGTCTAAAATTTAGTATAGGCTAAAAACTGTCGGTAAGGCAACTTTGTTTGCGATAGCTGTATCTAAGTGTTTGAAATATATGGCATGTGTCTTATATTGAAGAATATGAAAGCACAAACGCCCCCCAATCCTGCGGACACGCGAACGGAATCAGGTACCGGATATGCCGCCGCCTTTACCGAGGCCTTGGCGGTGCGCTACCGCCGTTTGCTCAAAGTCAGGAATCCCGATGCGGCGCAGGTGCTCGCCGCGCGCATGGCGCTGCAGGCGGTACCGGACAAGGTTGCGCGGATGGCGGGCTATATAGAGCTTTGGCAATCGTTAGACGAAGACCGGCAATATGCCCTTGCCGTTGCCGATGCGAAACTAAGCCAGCTGGCCCGCACCGCCCGCACGATGGCGACGACGGATATCGTGCAGGCGCATAACGCCGTCAAGGCGGAAACGGCGGGGTCGATTGATTACGTGCTGGCGGCTTTTCGCGCGCAGGGTGTCACAGCGGCGGATTGCCAGCGCTTCATGGACGAGAATGCCGTCGCCTGGTTCAGCCTCACGGGCCATCCGACCAATCCCACCACCGTGGATTACGTCGAGGCGCAAACCGCCGTGGCCCGAATCCTTGCCGAGAATGCCGCGACGGCGGACGATCTGGATGCGGCATTGCAGGGCATATATGAAACGCCGATCGTCGCCGCGCCCAAAACGCCTCTGGACGAAGCGCGCGAGACGCTCAATACGCTGGACGTGCTTTATGACGCCGCGCTTTGCATGAAAAAACTTTTTGACGCGGCCTTGCAAAAACACAGCTATGCGCAGGAAGGCGTGCGCATCCGCAAACGCCTGATCCATCCCTGCGCCTGGACGCTGGGCGACGGCGACGGCAATGCCCATATGACGGCGCAGGTACTGGCGGACGGCATCGCCCTGCATCGCCGCCGCATCGCGGCGCGTTATGCGCGGAGCCTTGTTGAAACGGCGCAATCTTTGCAGGCGCTGAAAGAAGAAAAAAAAGTTATCGAAGACATCATACATCTGGCGGGCGCGCCGGAAAATCTGTCTGCCGACATCTTGCGCGCGCTTGCCGGTAACTGCCGCACCAAAGGCGGTACAGCAGCCCTGGAAGAGATGTGCTTTCTTTTCGATTGTTTCGGCGCGGGTTTCGGCACGATTGACGTGCGGCATAATGCGCGCGACATCATGACAAGCGTTGTTGCCGTTCTTGCCGCCGCGGCGTGGCCGCAAGCGGAGGCTTTTTTCGGGGCGGGCGAAGATGCGCAGGCAGCGCAACTTGCCGCTCTTTTGCGCGATCGGGCGATGGTGGAAAAACTGCGCGCCGTGACGGCGGACGATCTGACGGCGAATGAAACGGCCGCGCGCATTTTCGGACGTCTGCAGGTGGTCGGCCGCCATCCCGATATGTGCGAGAAACTGATCATTGCCGAAACGGCGCATCCCGCGCATGTGCTGGCGGCCTTGCTGCTGTTGAAAATCACGGGCAGCGCCGCGGGCGGGGCGGGCAGTACAATCGATCTGGTCGTGCTGTCGGAATCCGTCGCCGACCTGGCGGGGCTGGGCGATCTTGTCCGCTTTTTGCTGCAAGATGAAACCTTCCGCGCCCATGTTGCGGCGCGCGGGCATCTGGTGGTGATGATCGCCAAGAGCGATACGACGCGGCAGGACGGGCGAGGAGAGGCCGAATACGCCCAGTACCGCGCGGCGGTCGATGCCTATGCGGCGCTTGCGGATATGCAGGAAAAATATCCCGAGCTCGTCCCCGTACGCCTGTCGGTCAAGAATGGCGGCGGTCATGCCCTGCAGCGCGGCGGCGGGCGCGTGACGGAAATCCCCATGCTGCACGGGCGCGCAGCGGCGGACGCGGGCGTCGACCGCATCGGCCCTTCCACATTGACCATTCAGGGGCAGCAGATGATGATCCTTTTCTGCCCCGGCAAAACAACCATCGGCACGCTGGAGGCGCTGGCATCGCAAAACCTTTATACGCGGGCGGGTGTTGCGGGATTGATGCCGCCGCCGGTGCTGGAAGCGGGCATTGACCGCGCCAGAGCGGATACGGATGCGAAAATCTATGCCGCGGCGGCGGGCGCGGCCTTTGATGCCTTGACCAAGCATTCCGGCGCGCTGGATGATTTGCTGACAGCCGCGCCTTGGCTGGCGATGAAAACGGGCAATGCCGGTTCCCGCCCGGCCAAGCGCGGAGAAAAAACCGTCGTGCCCGGCGTGACGCCGCGGGAAGCGAAGGGCGAAAATCCCAAAGCCCTCTCGGGGCGTGCGATTTCAGGGGAGCGGCTGACGGCCCATGCCTGTTTGCCGGTTTTTTCCGTGCTCGGCCTTTTGGAGGCCATGACGGCTGTGGAACAATGCGGCGCGGACGCGCTGCATCATCTTTACCGCGCGCATAAGATCCATCGCGATGCGGCGCGCGCCACGGTCAGCGCCCTTGCCATGGCCGATTTCGATATCGCCTGGCCCTTGCTTGCCGACATGCCGCGGCCGGATGCGGCGACGGTTGCAATATGGGCCGCGGATTTCGATCCGGCAGCGGCACCCTCTTCAAAAAAACATACCCTCGCCTATCTGGAGGCGTATTTTCTGGATGTGGAAAAAATGACTTTCCGGATGATGACGGGGCGCGCCGCGCCGGCGGGATTGCGGCACGGTGCGGCGCTCGGCCTGCTCTGGCCCGACCTGGGCGCGCAGGTGGCGCGCCGCGACCGGGCCGCCGAATTTTCCCGCGTGATCGAATGCCATCGTACGCGCGAGATGGACAGCCGGCCGGATACGCCCGTCATGGAAAAGGCGTTCCGGATCACGCAAGCGCTTTACACGGCGGCGAATGCCGTCAATACGCCCGTCGGCATCCTGGCCACCCGCACGCGGCTGGAGCCCGTTGTCCGCGACGGCGGGCAGGAAGTTTTGCAGCCCGAAAGCTATCTGGAAGCAGCCGTGCGCGACAGGCTGCGCCTGCCGGCGTGTCTGCCGGAGCCGCCGGGCACGCGGCGGAGATAAAATTTGCGGCGGGGGCCTCTGCCATTTCGCGTGCGTTGCCACAGCGGGGGCGGCGGTGCTGATACGCGCTTCGCTTCTTGCGGACTATTCTATTCTTTTACCGCTATTGCATTCTTCAGGCGGTAAAATACGTTGTATTCATCGTCCTGCGGCACCAGCTCCAGCTTTCCCTTGATGTTGACGGGATCGTAGGAAAACGGGATCGGTTTTTGCGTATGGACTTCGATAATCATGTTTGCCGTGACATGGTAATGGAACGGACAGCTGACCGGAAACGGCCCCAGCAGGAATTCCGTCTGATTTTCATTTTGCCCCAAGGGGAACATATAACCCTGGATGAGGATGTCCTTGCCGTCGAGTTTTTGAAGCGCGGGCGGGAACTCAGGCCGCAGGCCTTCGCCGTCAAAGCCTTCTTGGGTCTTGAAAGTATACGGCGTCTGTTTCGTCTCGCCAAACAGCTTCCATTCGATGCCCCCTTTGGGGGTTTTCACGAAATCATTCGCGTTATCAAGAAGGTTGTCGATCGTATAGGTACTCTCTGACAAGATAATGCCGCTTATCGTCGCTTCCGTCACGGTAACGGTCGACGTTTCCCACCGCGATTCCTTTTGCCGTGAGAGCCACAGCCAGAAAGCGAGTGCGCTGGCAACGCACAGCCCCAGCACAAGCGTCAGGACTTTTTTTCCGGTGTGGGCGCGGTGGTATTTTCTGCTCATGCGGGCCCTCATGCGCTCAAGGAAAGCTGTCTTGCCGCATCGACCCGCGCGGCCCGCAAAGCGGGCAACAGCGTCGCCGCCAATCCCGCCGCAAGGACGGCCAAGGCGATCAGGGCCATATCGAGTGACAGGCCGGTTGCGGCGCCGCTGGCGGCGAGCGGCGCGACGATTTTGATCATCAAGGTAAAACCCCAGACGCCTAAAGCCAGGCCCAGCGCCAGCCCTGTCACGACAATGGCCATGCCTTCTGCGGCGATGATCCTGAACAGCCTCCCCTTGGAATAGCCGATCGCCCGCAGCACGGCCAGATCGCCCATGCGGTTGTCAAGGCTTCCAGCGAGGCCGGAGAAAATGCTGAGTGTTGCGATAACAATCAGCACGGCGGACAAAGCCGTAAAGCCCTTCGATCCCAGCCCCAGCATGGAGGTCAGCCGCGCCATTTCAAAGGCGGGGCTGGCGGCTTGCAGGGCGGTTTCGCGGTTGATGCTGCGCGGCAGGTTGATATTGGCGATGGGGGATTTCGTGGTCAGCAGCAACGCGGTGATTTCCGGCTCTGCGGCATGGTCATGTTCTTCGGCCTCTTCACCATCCTCATGATCGTGGTGATGATGGTCATGGTCGTGATGTTCCGCGCCCTCATCGTCATGATGGTGATGTGCGTGGTCATGACCGTCATGGGTGTGTTCAACCCCTTCATGGCCATGCAATTCCAGTACGGAGTCGAGCGAGGTCAGGATCAGCCGGTCCAGCACCGTGCCGGTCGGCTTCATAACGCCGACAACGGTGTATTTTTCATCCTCATGCACATGCCCGCCCTCGGTCAGGCCGTGCGCTCCGACAAAGGACGTACCGAGGGAAAGGCCGACAGACGATCCTGCCACGGCCTCGAAAGACTTGCTCCACGCCTTGCCGTCCGATAGCTCCGTGTCGTAATGCCGCATATAGGCGGTGGTCGTGCCGACGATGCGGTATCCCTTCCAGTTATCGCCCAGCGCCAGCGGGATGGCGGTTTTGACCTGGGGATGCCTCATCCATTTTTCGGCATCGTCATAGGGGATGTTTCCGGTCGGGATATCCACATGGTAAACCGATGACAGGATGAGCTGCAGCGGGCTGCCCTTCGCGCCCACCACGATGTCGATGCCCTTGCCGTCCACGCCGAGCCTATTTTGCACATGGTGGCCGAACTGAATGACGATCAGTGCCAGCATTACGCCGAAGGCCGTCAGGAAAACCGACAGCAGGCTGTTCAGCCAGCGGGATTTGAGGGAGGAAAGGATAAGCGTTGCCTCTTTCATGCCGCCATCTCCAGAACTTGTCCGAACCGTTCCTTGATCCGCGCGTCATGCGTGGCGGCGATGACGGTGGCGCCTGTTTTTGCGGCCTGCGTGAAGATCAGGTTCATGATTTTATCCGTATTGGCATCGTCAAGCGCCGAGGTCGGCTCATCTGCGAATATGACCTTCGGGTTATTAACGACAGCGCGGGCAATGGCGACACGTTGGGCTTCGCCAACACTGAGGTCGCGGGCGCGTTGTCCGGCCTTGTCTGCCATCCCCAATTCGACCAGCAGCGTGTTGATACGGGTCGGGTCTGTCTTGGTTTGTGCAACCGCGATATTCTGTGCCACGGTCAAATGACCGATCAGGTGAAGTTTCTGGAAGACGAACCCGAAGTTTTCGGCGCGGAGGCTATCCAATGCGCTGTCGGAGAGCACGGCATAGCCTTTCCCCTGAAATTCGATATCCCCGCTTGTGGGGCGCAGCAGGCCTGCGGCAAGATTCATCAATGTGGTTTTGCCGCATCCCGAAGGCCCCAGCAGCAACAAGTGCTGGCCTTGTTCGATGGTCAGGGACTGCGGGGGGAGAATGTCTTTATCGGCAATTCTGTATGTGACGTTTTTAATTTCAAGCATATTTGCTCCTTTACCCTTGGCAGCTTTGGCAGTCGCCATGCACCTCGAGGATTTGCCGCGCGGCTTTAAAGCCCTTTGTGGCGGCATCTTGCGCGATCTTTTTGCTGATGCCGTGGTCGGCAATTTCATCGATCTGGCCGCAATGGTCGCAGACGAGAAAAACATGCTGATGGTCGTGATCGGGATGCTGGCAAGCGACGAAGGTATTGAGGCTTTCGATCTTGGCGATCAGGCCAAGCCCCGTCAGGGCTTCAAGGGAGCGATAGACGCTGGTCGGCTTGACGGCCAGTTGGTCGACCAGCTGATAGGCGGTCACCGGCTTGCCTGCGCTCAACAGGGCTTCATAGATCTGTACGCGCGTATCCGTCCAGCGTTGCCCTTGCTGCCGTGCGCGGAATTCGGCAAAGGCCAGCAAGGCCTTCTTTCTGGTGGTCGGCGGTCGCATTAGACGGTCGAGGGGTCGACAACCTGACAACCCTGCTGGCAGGCTGCACAGCCGCAACCCGCGCTGTGAACATTGTGATCGGTGGTCACACCCAGCGACGCCAAAACGGTCGAGACCATATATTGCGGCGCCTGGTGGCGTTGCGTCTGCGTGCCAAGCTGCATTGCGGTCATGGTCGCGGGCAAAGCCGTCAGAAGGGCAACGCTGGCCATGATCTTCGTCATATTTCTCATAAACCTAGCTCCTTGTTCCTGTGCGTAATATTGTAGCACTTCTTTTGCCTGCTGACAGCGGGAATAAGGGACAAGGCGGTTTAAAAACAGCGCTTGAATTCCCCATATGGCAAGGCTATAAACTGTTACAATGTTACAGTTGGAAATTCAAGGCCAATATTCAAGATGAAAAAACAACAAGATAAACTCCCCGTTACCGTTCTGTCCGGCTTTCTGGGGGCCGGAAAAACCACTCTTTTGAACCATGTTCTCAATAACCGCGAGGGGCTGAAAGTTGCGGTGATCGTCAACGACATGAGCGAGGTCAATATCGACGCCGCCCTTGTGGATCGCGGCGGGGCGAACCTCTCCCGTACCGAAGAAAAATTGGTGGAAATGTCAAACGGTTGCATTTGCTGCACCCTGCGCGAAGACCTGTTGAACGAAGTGCGCGCATTGGCGGCAAACGGGAAATTCGACTATCTGCTGATCGAAAGCACAGGGATTTCCGAACCTCTGCCCGTGGCGGCGACTTTCGATTTCCGCGATGAGGGGGGTGAAAGCCTGTCGGATGTAGCGCGGCTGGATACGATGGTGACGGTGGTCGATGCCGCCAACCTCATCAAAAACTACAGCTCCACCGATTTTATCAAGGACCGCGGTGAAAGCCTGGGTGAAGAGGACGAGCGCACGCTGGTTGACCTGTTGGTCGACCAGATCGAATTTGCCAATGTCATCCTGCTCAATAAAACAGACCTGATTACGCCCGAAGAGCTGACGACCGTCCGTGCCATTATCCGCAGCCTCAATGCCCGCGCCGAGGTCATCGAGACCACGCAGAGCAAGGTTGATTTGAAGCGCATCCTCAATACGGGGAAATTCAACCTGTCGGAAGCGCAGGATCATCCCCTGTGGGCGCAGGAGCTGTATAATTTCAAAGACCATGTGCCGGAAACAGAAGAATACGGCATCCGCAGTTTTGTGTACCGTGCGCGACATCCCTTTGATCCGAAGAAACTGCACGCTTTTTTCAATCAGCAATGGCCTGGCATCGTCCGCGCCAAAGGCTTTTTCTGGATTTCTACCCGCCCCGAATTCGTAGGTGAAATGTCGCAGGCAGGGGCTTTCGTCAAGCACCAGGGCATGGGCCGCTGGTGGGCGGCTGTGCCGAAGGAACGCTGGCCGGACAGTGACGCCTTCGACATGCAACTGGAGCAATCCTGGTCGAAAGAATATGGCGACCGCCGACAGGAAATTGTCTTTATCGGCCTGAAGGACGAGATGGACGAAGCCGCCATTCGTAAACAGCTCGATGACGCACTTATCGACACCTATCTGGAGGCGCCGGAACTGTGGCGCAAGCTCGAAGACCCGTTCCCTAAATGGTTCCAGCAACAATCCGCCGCTTAACAACGAAGGCACGCATAAACAGGCACGCCGGCATTGCCCGTACTGACGAGATAAAGCCACATGACGAACTTTTTTAATAAAGAGTTTTCCGAAATTTACGATGAGCGAAACAGCAGGCTTGCGCCGATCATGGAGAACCTGCATTTCCTTGTACGCCTGATTTTAAAAGATCTGCCGCGACGCGCCCGCATCTTATGCGTGGGTGTCGGCACGGGCGCGGAAATTCTGGCCCTTTCAAGCGAGTACCCCGAATGGTTGTTTGTGGGCATCGATCCTTCCACGCCCATGCTGGATGTCTGCCGTGCGCGTCTGGAGAAAGCGGGTGTGGCAGATCGCTGTGAATTGATCTGCGGCCATGTGCGGGATTTACCGGACGGAGAGAGCTTTGATGCGGTTTTAAGCATACTGGTCGCGCATTTTGTCCGGCACGGCGATAGAGCCGGTTTTTACAAGAATATTCAGCAACGGCTGAAGGCGGGCGGTTATTTTGTCAGCGCGGAAATCAGCTTCGATCTCAATGCCGCCGAATTCCCTTTCATGCTGAAAAACTGGGAACGTGTTCAGGCATGCATGGGCGCAACGCCGGAATCCCTGCAAGCCCTGCCGGCCATGCTGCGGGAAACGCTTTGCGTTTTATCGCCATCGGAAACGGAGGCCCTGCTGCGCGCCAGCGGGGTTGATGTGCCTGTCAGGTTCTTCCAGTCCTTCATGGTCAGCGGCTGGTTCGGCAGGAAAGGCTCTTAATTTAAACCGCTTTCATCGGGGCGGAGTGTCAGGACATCCGCGCCGCTTGCGGTAACGGCCACCGTATGCTCGAATTGCGCCGACAGCTTTCCGTCTTGCGTGACGACCGTCCATCCGTCGTCTTTGGTGCGAATAGTGCGTCGGCCCTGATTAATCATCGGCTCGATGGTGAAAACCATGCCTTCGCGCAAGACAACACCCGTGCCGGGCTTGCCGTAGTGCGGCACCTGTGGTTCCTCGTGCATCTCGCGGCCAACGCCATGACCGCAATATTCATGCACCACGGAATAACCGTTTTTTCTGGCGTGGCGTTCAATGGCGTGGCCGATATCGCCCAGCGTGGCGCCGGGGCGAACGGCTTTAATGCCCCTCCACAGGGCATCATAAGCTGTTTGCACGAGCCGTCGCGCCGGTAGGGGTACATTTCCGACCAGATAGGTTTTACTGGAATCCGCGATATAGCCATTCTTTTCCAGCGTGATGTCGAGATTGACGATGTCGCCGTCTTGCAAAATATCCGTGGCGGAGGGCACGCCGTGACAGACGACATTGTTGATGGAGGCATTCAGGGCATAAGCAAAGCCGTATTGTCCTTTGCTGGCAGGGCGGGATTGAAGGTCATTGACGATGAAATGTTCGGCCATATCGTTAATCTGCAAGGAGGACATGCCGATCAGGGCCAACTGATCGATGTAGGTAAAAACACGCGCCAGCAGCTTGCCGGACTCTGCCATCAAGATAATTTCGTCAGGGCTTTTAGTCATGCCCGCAACCTTTGCGACTTCACGCCAGCGGTTTTGAATTCACGCGCGACAATTTCGTTGAACGTCAGCTCGGGGTTCATTTCACACAGCATGCCGATCTTGATCCAGAAGGCGGCTTGCGCGTTGATGGAGCGATTCGTCACCGTCGTTGCTTTGCGGATTTGATCGTGCAGATCTTCGTCGATGTTTACGATGCCCATGCGTATTCCCTTATACGAATCATATATGATTCATCTACATTTAGACGCAGCTATGCAAGAGGAGGTATTTCTTATTTGTTTTTGGCGGATAGGCTGCGCTTGACTTCAAGTCCTGTTCCACGGTGCCTTGGCCAATAGCAGGGCAAGGCCGCACCAGCCTGTCAGCCCTGCGAACAAAAGCGCCGCGCCGAGCAATCCGGCCAGGACATACCCCCATGCCTGCCCTGAAAAGCCGATCAGGGTGCATGCCAAAACCAGCGCGCCCGCGATGATTTGCACCTGCCTGAATATGGGCGGTTTCGCTGCGCCGGACGTTATAACCGGAAGCCCGGCTTCTTTCCAGGCGTCGATGCCGCCTTCGATATTATAAACATCGCACGGCACATCGCTTTGGGGGACGAGCGCGCAAGCCTGTTCGCCGCGCTTTCCGCGCAAGCATTGAAAGATGATCTTGCGTCCCTGCGGCATTTTCAGATGACGGGGAAGTTCGCAGATATTCGCCAGCGGCAGGGACAGCGCATAGGCGATATGCTCCGTCCGGAACTCGTCCGGCTCCCGAACATCGATCAGGATGGCTTCGTCCGATGAAAGCCATTGATGGGCTTGCTGCGGGGAAATGTTACGGTTCGGGAGATTCGTCATTTTTTGCGGCCTTTCTTCTTACAGTAATGCGCGTGGAGGGTTTCCATGATTTCAACCGCCAAAGGATGGGAGATATAGTAGTGCAGCGTCCTGTGTTCGCGCCGAAAAGAGACGATCCCTTCGTTTTTGAGCTTGTTCAGGTGTTGCGACATAGATGTTTGCGGAATGCCCGTTTCCTCGATCAGGCGCGTGACGTTCTTCTCGCCTTGCGCGAGCTGGCAGAGAATGCGCAAGCGGTGCGGGCTTGCCAGGCCGCCGAGAAATGCGGCGGCGGCCTTTGCATGTGCGTCCATTTCCTTTAAGGCGTTCTTTTTCATGCTTCGATCGTCCTTGACAATTTATATGTTTATTATATCATAAATATATAAATCAAAGAAAGGAAAAAATCATGCCTAAGGATTATAAACAGATCACCAAAGATATTTCCCAGTATACGGGAGAACTGAGGAAAACCGCGCCGGATGCGATGAACGGCTTTTATGCCATGGCCAAAGCCGCAACCGCCGACGGCGCCCTGGATAAAAAGACCAAGGAGTTTATTGCCTTGGCCGTCGGAGTGACGCAGCGTTGCGACGGCTGCATCGGCTTTCATGCCAAGGCGCTGAAAGATCTCGGCGCGACAAGGGAGGAAATTTCCGACGTATTGTCGATGTGCGTTTATATGGGCGGCGGGCCGGCACTGATGTACGCCGCTGATGCGCTACGCGCTTTCGATCAATTTAGTGAGACGGCATAAAAAATGAGGCAAGAATGTAGCTCAAAAAATAAAAAACATTTTTGAAACCAGAAAAATATATTCAGCTTAATAGCTTGAGGAGAAAACAGTGGCGGAGAGGAAGAGATACTTCACCACTTTTAAGATATTCAATGAAACCCGTGCCTGTTTTTTGCAGACACTGTTGACCGTAGCTGAAAAGGGCCTTTACTTCAACATGAATAAGCCGTATTTTTCTTTATAAATAAGTACTTAATGGATAACACTTTGGTTTTTTATATGTCGTATTTCCAGAGAATACTGCCGATCCTTTCTATTTTAGCATGTGTCGCATTTTTTATCTCGCAGCAGGCTTATGCTGCCGATAAATACTGTGTCAAAAAAATACCCTTTTCAAAGCAGATCCCGAAAACAACACTCAAGCCTGCTTCGCAGAAAGAAATTTTACCACGATACTCTCGGCAATTCAAAGACGGTGCATATCCTATCGTTTTTGATTCATTTAATATTGAAGTCGAGGATGGCACGATCCAAGGCGGCGGCAAAGCTTTTTGGCTATTCAACGAAGCTAAGGCTTTGAATGGCCCCTATATCCCTGACTACCGTGTCAGTGGGGACATGCTAGAAAATGCCGCAGGAGATATTTATTTCGTTGGGTATAAAAAATCCCAAGAGTTGGTGGGATATGAAAAACGTATCTTTCATATGACGAGGAGCAAGGGCCCTCAACCAATTTCGCTAGACGCGGAAGAACAACTGAAGTGGCCGCAGGAAATATTTTACAGCGCGCTTCTTGATGGATTTTTGGTGAATTCTTCCGACCATACGGGCTACGGCGTTACAAAATATAGGACAAGTTTACTGCGTGACGGAAAGGTTATTCCGCTGCAGGAAACGCCCGTCAAACTGGCTCAAGACCTTTCCAAATACGGCATTACAGCTCTTTTCGGGTTTGGGCATATGTCCGTTGTTGATCAAGATCTAAACGTAACCCGTGTAACCAACTTGAATTTTGGGGATGATTACGGCGCTGTATCGGGTATCCATGAAATGTCCGATCCGGGATGGCTTTATGTCACAGGCGGTCAATACGACCATATCCTTCATATGTTTCAGGAAGATGGAAGGTGGGTCGTTGACAAAAAAATTAGAATATGGCCGCCAGAGGTCAATGAAGAAGGGTGGTTTGAAAAACTCCTGCGCTATCTGATGGACATGAAGGGCGATCAAATAAAAAGAGAGGGCCTCACGGATATTGTGACGGCAGGCAAGTGCAGAATTTTTAGCAAAGCACTGGGGCGCTTCATTCTTTGCGAACAAATGGAAGAGTGGAGGCCGGATGGCTTTTCTCGAATTCCTAAGGGCTCCAGCCCTTGGGAACGTTATGCTGGCGGGATAGAGAAGCTAAAAGTTGGCGTTTTGCGGGATCAGGAAGGACATCTTTACGCATATGACGGAGCGAAAATCCATCGTATGCAAGGATCAACAGTCCGCAGGGGGCTTATTGTCAACCTTGCGAATGGACGCGTATTTTATAATTCGCTGGACGGAAGCTACGAACTACAGGGTGATACGGCGGAATCTCTCAAAGTTGTGCCTATCGAACATGATCTTCCCAAAAACAGTGACTTGATGTTTTTGAGACCTGTCGCGATTCCCAATGGAGACCTCTTTTTCTTCACTCGAAAAGGGATTTTTCTATTGAAGGACAAGCGACTTGTCGCGTTTTGGACACCACCTGAAGGTGCGCAGCTCAACATCACGGGCGCTATGACGCCTATATGGGTTCAATCCCCAGAGATGGTTATTTTTTCGACCAGCATCCAGGTTGCAGGAGAAAAAGAAATTTTAAGCTTCTCTGCCTGCCCTTAAAACAAAGCCGCCGTAATTACCGCTAAAAAGGCTGCCATCACGGATATACCGTGCCAGCATGGCATCGAATACCTTGTTCCCGTCTATACCACAACATAACCCTTTGTAATGCCGGCCCGGCTCAGCCAGCCCTGCAAACTCTGGACGGGGCAGGTTCTACCCTGCTTGAAGAGAATAGATGTTCTTATATTCCGAATAAACTGATAGTATATATCAGATAGCTTTATATCAATTACCTCCTCCTTGTTAGTAAGGCGAGTATGGTCAAGCGAGTCCTGAGAGGGGGGGTAGTTTCTTTGTTATCGTGACAGCCATGTCTTACCTTCTTTGCGGTATAGCGAGGAGTGTGTCGCGAGTTCCATTATAGCGGTTTTGAATACGTCACACGTTGTCTCCGATTACCAGTTGGGAACACAGCCAGTTTTGGGGCTATGGAGGTGATATTTATCACTCACGTACGTGAAAAATGGCGGAGAGGAAGAGATTCGAACTCTCGATACGGGGTTACCGTATACCCGCTTTCCAGGCGAGCGCCTTCAACCACTCGGCCACCTCTCCGCATATACCTGTTTTTACAGGAAGTTTTTTATGGAGCGGGCGGGGAGTCACGGGGGTGACGGAGCCCATATGCTCGCATAAGGCATCCCTGGTCAGGGGATACGGGAAAACAACCTACCCTTAATGGCGCGGTACTTCAAGGGTAATTTAGTCATTGCTTTTCAATCGGTTAAATGCGTCAGGCGCAGGGCGTGAAAAAGGGGGGCGTGAATGCCCCCTTCATCATGGTGTCCTGCTGCGCGGCGGGCTAGTTGCCCAGCTTTTTGAGCAGGTCCAGCGGCAGCGGCAGGATGATGGTATTGGTTTTGTCGTTCGCGACGTCCTGGAAAGCGGAGAGATAGCGCAACTGCATCGCGCCGGATTCCGTCGCCAGCAGGCGGGACGCTTCGACCAGTTTGCCGGCGGCCTGCAATTCACCTTCCGCGCTGATGATCTTGGCGCGGCGTTCACGTTCCGCTTCCGCCTGGCGGGCGATCGCGCGGATCATGCTTTCGGCAATATCGATGTGTTTCAGCTCCACGTTGGAAACCTTAATGCCCCATTGGTCGGTCAGCCCGTCCAGAATTTCGCGGATGTCCGTGCTGAGCTTGTCGCGCTCGGAGAGCATTTCGTCGAGTTCGTGCTTACCGAGAACGGAGCGCAGGGTGGTCTGCGCGAGCTCCGACGTCGCGCGCATGAAGTCGGTGACCTTGTTGATCGCAAAATCGGGGGAGACGACGCGGAAATAAACCACCGCGTTCACCTTGACCGAGATGTTGTCCTTGGAGATCACGTCTTGGCTCGGCACGTCAATCGTGCGCACGCGCATATCCACGCGCACCAGCGTCTGGAACCCGGGGATCAGGACGATCAGGCCCGGCCCTTTCACGCCGGTGAAGCGGCCCAGCGTATAAACCACGCCGCGCTCGTACTCGCGCATGACGCGCAAGGCCGAAGCCAGAAAAATAAGTGCCAATACGGCCAGGAAGCCAAAAACACCGATATACATATTGGGAGTCCCTTTCTGTTTTTAAAAAATATCCGGTTCGTTGTTATTTCGCCTCCGCCGGCGCGACGGTCAGTTTCAGGCCGTTGATGGCGATCACGCGCACGGCATCGCCTTTTTGCAAAATGAAATCGGCATCGGCTACGGCCTGCCATATCTCGCCCGTCACGCGCACGTCGCCCTTGCCCTGCGACCAGTTGATGACCTCGCCGACGGCGTTTTGCAATTCCTCGATCCCCGTCGTGACGCTGGTTTTTTGCGATTTGACGACAAGATGCAAAAGGAAGGACAGGACCCCCAGGCTGGTCAGCGTCACCACGCCGATCACGGCGGGATCGATGCCGTAGACAAAGCCGTCGCCCGGCATTTCGGTTTCAAACAACATGACTGCCCCCGCAACAAATGATATGGCGCCGCCGATGCCCAGCATGCCGAAGCTCGGCGTCAGGGCCTCCCCCGCCATCAGCGCAAGGCCGATGAAGATCAGCGCAAGACCGGCGTAATTGATCGGCAGGATATTCATGGCGAACAGGCCGAGCAAAAGGAAAATCGCGCCGAAGATACCGGGGAAGAGCGTGCCGGGATTGGCGAATTCATACACCAGCCCGTAAAAGCCGAGCGTCATCAGCAAGAAGGCGACGTTCGGGTGCGTGATGATTTCCAAAAGCTTGTGGCGCCAGTCGGGCGCGACGGTCTCCAGGCTGGCGCCGCGGGTTTTCAGCGTGTGCATGCTGCCGTCGGCCATTTTCACCTGCCGGCCGTCGATTTTATCGAGCAGGTCGGGAATGTTCGTCGCGATGACGTCGATGACTTTTTGCGTCAAGGCCTCGGTCGCCGTCAGGCTTTCGGCCTCGCGCACCGCTTTTTCCGCCCATTCCTGATTGCGGCCGCGCATCTCGGCAAGGCTGCGCATATAGGCGGCGGCATCATTGACCATTTTGTGTTCAAGCGTCGAGCCGCCCGGCGTCAGTTTCTTTTTGTCGCTCTTGTCGCTGGGCATGGTGGGGTCGGCGGCTTCCTGTTTTCTTTCCTGCCCGTCCTGTCCCATTTGCACGGGCGTCGCCGCGCCGATATTGGTGCCCGGGGCCATCGCGGCGATGTGGCTGGCGTAAAGGATATAAGTGCCCGCGCTCGCCGCATGCGATCCGCCGGGGCTGACGTAAGTGGCGACGGGCACGGGACTGTCCAGAATGACCTGTATGATGTCACGGGTGCTGTCGTAAAGCCCGCCGGGCGTATGCATTTGCAAAACGATGATATCGGCCTTTTGCCGTTCGGCATTGGCGATATGGCGCTTGATCAGGTCATAGGTCGCAGGGCTGATGACGCCCTTGACCTCGATCACATAGGCATAGGGGGCTGCCGCGCTTTCCGTCTTCGGCTCTTCCGCCTGCAGGGCGGGCGCGGCCAGCAACAACAGGCCTGCGGCCAGCAAAAACATGGAAAGGACTTTTTTCATGGCATAAACCCCGCATGAGCAATAGGCATCAAAATACGTTTGAAATCATAACAAAATCTAGCGTTAAAACCTATAAAAAGTGGTTAACGCGGCAGTTATGTGCAACGTGGCGTTATGACAGAAAAGCCGCCGCTTTCGACGGCTTCAGGCCGCGGGCGGCTTTATCCGCTGCGCCGTGTCGTTGGCGGGCGGGGCGTTTTTGCCCGTGCGCGGCTCCGCGCCGCGGTGCCGGATGATGTCCGATGCCCATGCCGCGCCGATCGCGCCGCTTTGAGCTGCGGACAGGCCTTGCGCAAGGCCGTAAAGAAACCCTGCCGCGAACTGATCGCCCGCACCGTTGGTATCGACGATCTGCGCAACCTTATGGGCGGGTACGTGATCGACCGTTCCGTTTTCGACGACATAGGCGCCCCCGGCGCCGACGGTCAGCGCCGCGGTAAAGCCTTCCCTGGCAAGGAGATCGAGCGTCTCCTCCACCGTTCGGGTATTGAACAGCGCCATGAACTCCTTGACGTCGCCGACCAGAATATCGGCATGCGCTTTGGCCAGGGCGAGGTATTTTTCGCGGTGTTTGCCGACAAGCGTCTTGTCATTCAGCGCCATGGCGACCATGCCGCCGTGCTTTTTGGCCAGCGCGGCGGCATGGTGCACTGTATCCTGCCCGCTCTCGCTCAGCCAGAGATATGAATCGAGATAGGTGATTTTCGCCTGTTTGATCAGGTTTTCATCGATGTCCTCGGGGGAAAGCTTTAGTCCCGCACCGTTGCTGAAGGCAAAGCTGCGCTCTTTATCCGGCGTCGTCAGCACCAATACGCTGCTGGTGGCCGTGCCATCGTCCGCGACGACGGGCGTGAAGGAAACATCATGCTTTTGCAGCCGCTGCGTCAGGAAAACGCCGTGGCTGTCTTGTCCGACCTTGCCGATCAGAGCGGCCTTGCCGCCGCGCAGCGCAATGCCGCCGGCCACGTTGCCGCCCGGGCTGCCGGGTGTTTTGAGGGCATCGTCGGCAAGCCGGATGGCATGCACGGTTTCCGGCGGAACGGGATTGGAGAGCCCCTTGGCAAGGTTGTGTCTGGCCAGCTCCGCCTCCGGCACGGCGGACTGGATGTCGACGCAAAGCGCGCTTAAGGCAACCACGTCGAAGGTTTTCGACGCAGGGGACACCTTGGGGGTGTTCTGGGGCATGCTCTTTCTCCCGTATGTGTGGATACGGTTCAGCCTAGCAAACGAATCCGCCCCGACCAAGCGTCTTGTGGGGGATATGAAAACTCACCGGCGGAAAACCCCTTTCGGCAGACGCTGCCGGCAAGGCGGTTTATGCCGCATAGGCTTCCTTCAGCCGGCGTACGCAGAGCACGCGGCCGTCGGCGGCGGTGCCGTGCAGTTTGCGCAAGATCATGTCGGCCACGTGCGCCTTGCCGCAGATGACGATGTCATGCCCGCTGCGGGCGAGGCTGTCGAGAAAGACGGCCATGGCCATCATGCCGGTCATGTCGATCATCGGCACATGCGTCAGGTCGACCACTATTCTCTTTTCCGTTTCGGGGGGCGTGGCGATGCTGCTTTCCAGCGTTTTGCCGATGGTGCCAAAAAACAGCGGCCCGTCGATGCGGTAGACCAGCACGTTGTCCGGCAGGCTGTCGTCGCTTTCCGTCGTATGCAGGCTGATGTCTGTCAGCACCGCGATGCGGCGCATGAACAAAAGCGAAGCGATGATCATGCCGGTCGTGATGCCGGCGACCATGTCCACGAAAACCGTCAGCGTAAAACAGGTCAGCAAAACAACCTTGTCGCTGCGCGGCGCCAGCTTCAGGATCATGATGCATTGCTGTACATGCGACATGCGCCAGGCGACGCCCAGCAGCAGCGCCGCCAGCGAGGCCATCGGGATATGACTGATGTAAGGGGCGAGGGTCAGGACATAGACCAGCAGGAAAAGCGCGTGGAATATGCTGGCCAGCGGCGTTTTTCCGCCCGCCTGTATATTGGCGGCGCTGCGCGCGATCGCGCCCGTCGCGGGGATGCCGGCGGCAAGGCCGGAGAAGATATTGGCAAGGCCGATGCCGTTCAGCTCCGCATTGGGGTCATGCCGCGTACGGGCCAGCCCGTCGGCCACCGTCGCGGACAAAAGGGATTCCAGCGCCGCCAGCGCCGCGATGACCAGCGCCGGCATGACGAGGGTTTGAAAGGCGGCGTAATCGGGCAGGCTGAAAAGTCCGCCCTCTCTCGGCAGATGCAATTGCGGCGCATAGGGCGGGATGCCGTGCTGCAAACTGCCGTCCGTCGCCGTGTAGGTGAAGCGGGTAAAGAGCGTATCGACGGAGAGGCCTGCTTTTTGCAAAACCCAGGCGGCGATGATGCCGAGCACGATGCCCGCCACGGCGGGGGGGATTTTCGGCGTCAGGCGCGGCGTGAAAATCAGCCCCGCCAGGGTGGCAAGGCCGACCGTCACATCCTGCCAGCGCAAGTCCGGCAGATGCGCGAGGATGGTGCGCACCTTGTGGATGTAATCGCCTTCGAGGCTGTCGATCCGCAGGCCGAAGAAATCGTTCAGCGCCAGCGTGGCGATGGTGACGGCGATGCCCGCCGTGAAACCCGTGACGACGGGATAGGGCACGTAATTGACGAATTTGCCGAGCCGCAGCATGCCCAGCGCGATCAGCAGGATGCCCGCCATGATCTGGCACCAGATCAGCCCTTGCAGGCCGTATTGGGTGACGATGGGCGCGACGATGACGACAAAGGCGGCGGTCGGGCCGCTGACCTGCGTGGTCGACCCGCCGAACAGGGCGGCGACGATACCGGCGACAATGGCGGTATAAAGCCCGTGTTCGGGCGGCAGGCCGACGGAGATGGAGAGCGCCATGGCCAGCGGCAGGGCGATTAGCGAAACGATCAGCCCCGCGATGATATCGGCGCGCAGCGTTTGCCGGTCGTAGGTTTTGAGCGTCGAGAGAAGGGCGGTGGCAAGAGGGAAGGGGCGGGCGTTTTTGGAAACGGAAGATTGCTTGCGGTGCGGCATGGCGGCGGTTCGCGGGGTGCGTCTTGGAAGGCGTAGAGCCGGAACATCTCCTTTCTGCGAATGGATTTACAATATCGGGTCTGAATCATGTCTGAATGCAAAAAGTCCCGCCGTAGGGGGCGGGACTTTTCCTGTCGGTTGCCCGCTATCAGGCGGTTGCCGCTTTTTTCTCCGGCGCTGCCTTGACGGCTTTCGGCGCGTCGGATTTTTCCGTGTCGCGGGTGTCGCGCTCGCGTTCCGCAATACGGGCGGATTTGCCGCTGCGGCCGCGCAGGTAGTACAGCTTGCCGCGGCGAACGGAACCGCGACGCACCAGCTCGATGCTGTCGATGCTCGGGCTGTAGAGCGGGAAGACGCGCTCGACGCCTTCGCCGTAGCTGATCTTGCGCACGGTGAATGTCTGGTGAATGCCTTTGCCGCCGCGCGCGATGCACACGCCTTCAAAAGCCTGAATGCGGTGACGGATTTCCTTGCCCGTGTTTTCCGAGATTTTCACGTTCACGCGCACGGAGTCACCGGGCTGGAACTCGGGGAACTTCTTGTCGGTGGCCTGTTTTTCCAGTTGGCGCTGCTCGAATTTCTGAATGTCGTTCATGGTCTTTAAACCCTATTGTTATCGGAACCCGTAAAATCGAACACGCAATTTGAAAACGGTAGCGTGCCGGCGGTTCACATCTTGTTTGTTACCGGGGTGAGCGTCAAAAGTGGTTGGGTCGCACACGTTAGTGCGCGATTCTTACCCCAAAAAGGGGGCGTATTTCAATATTTTATTCTTATTTCTTTGATCTGCCAAGGAATTTTTCATATAAATCCGGCCGTCTGTCGCGGGTGATCCGTTCGGATTCGGCCCGGCGCCAGGCCTCGATCGCGGCATGGTTGCCGGAGGTAAGGACTTCAGGAACCTTATGAATAACCCCTTTGGGATCGGCCCATTCCGCGGGGCGGGTGTAATGGGGATATTCCAAAAGCCCGTCGGTAAAGCTTTCCTCCTGATGCGTTTCCATATTGCCAACTACATCCGGCAAAAGACGGATCACGGCGTCCAGCAGGATCATCGCGGCTTGTTCGCCGCCTGACAGCACATAGTCCCCGATCGAGATTTCTTCGATTCCATAAGAATCGAGCAGGCGCTGGTCCACGCCCTCATACCGACCGCAGAGAATGGTCAGGTGCGGCTCCGCCGTCAGTTCCTGTGCCAGCGTCTGCGTCAGCGGCTTGCCGCGCGGGCTCATGTAGATCAGGCGGCCGAGGGGCCGGTGCGCCTCCAGCGTACGGGACAGCACATCGGGTTTTAGAACCATGCCGGCGCCGCCGCCAAAGGGGGCGTCATCCACGGTTTTATGCAGGTCGGTGGCATAAGCCCTTGGATTTATTGTATCAAAAGACCACTTTCCTTTTTCAAGCGCCTTGCCCGAGAGCGACAGCCCTAAAAATCCCGGAAAGATTTCAGGGAAAAGGGTGATGATATGGGCATGGAAGGGGGCTTGCGGCATCATGATACGCCTAGCCTGACATGCCCCGCGGACAGGGTCAATCGCAGAAACGATGTCATAAATAAATTGCAATCAGATGCCGTTCTGTTAATAAATTGGTCAAATCTATTAACAAAAGATTGACATTATGGCAATCAGTGGGTATTGTAGATACCTGATACAGGGTTTTCAATTTAAGGGTGTTCAAGATGCGTCAGTTTTTTCAAAGCGAAAAATTCCAGCTTTTCATGCATAAAGTCGGCACGCCGCTTTTCAAATTCGGTCAAAAGCTGGCTTCCGAAACCATTCCGAACCTGAGCGCGAAATACCTGCCCGAAAAATTCAGCAAGCCTGCTGCGAATATCGGCTCCACGGCAGTCGGCGGCGTTGTCGCGGCGGCGGCGGGCATGACGGCCCTGCAAACGCCTATCACCTTGCTGACAATGCTGGCGATCGGTGCGGTGCAGGCTTGGCCGGTGATTGTGGTCAGCACGTTGGTTGTTGGCGCGGGAGCGACAGTTGCGGCTTTCGTCGGCGCGGGTATGGCCTATAGCGGTGCACAGCAGCTGGGTCTGGCGCGCGGCGCGAAGAATACGCCCACGGGCGCGGCCGGTGCGGAGTTTGACGGTGTCGGCGCGGCCGCCGCGCATTTCGACCCCGAAAAAGATTTTGTCGGCGCGGCGCCGACCAACGACAACAAGCGTTTCGCCACTGTGAACGCGGCGCCGGAAGGCAAAACGTCCTTCGGCGAAGGCCTGGAGGCCAAGGGCGGCTTCAACCGCGCGCATAACGGCACGCCCAGGCCGGACGTGCAAAAAGCACCCGCAACGGGCGCGGCGCCGGCAGTGAAAAACGAGATGAAAAACCAGCCGAAACCGCCAAAATCGAATGTTTCCGCTTAAAAAACGCGCTTAAAAACATCTGTATTAAGCAAATCTTTACCGCAAACCCCGTAGGATATGTCCAGCATATTTTACGGGGTTTTGCTTGTTACGGGCTGCCCCTTGGATGAAGGGAGGCGACAATGGCGGCATCCGGCACATTTTTCCAAAAGGCGCTGCAAACCGTGGGGCGCGCATTGCCCGCTATTTTATCGCGCACGGGCTTGCCGCAGAAATGGGCGGATGCGCTGGGCGCGCACGGCACTTTCTGGTCGGGCCTGCTGCTCGGCGCGGGCGGCGCTTTTCTGGTGGGCGGGCTGGTGCTCGGGGGGCTTAGCGGCGGCACACTGATTGCGCCGGGGCTTTTGGGTTCCGCCCTGATGAACGGGACGATTGCCGCGGGCGCCATGGTCGTGGGCGGCATTCTGGCGCGCGCGGGCGCACAGGCCATGGGCATCGATCTTTTGGGCGCCATCGGCAGGATTTTCGGCAAGAAGAAAGAGGCGGAAGACGCATCCGCCGCGCCGCCGCAAGCGGCACTGGCAACCGATATGCCCGCGCCCGATGCGTTGAAGCGCGCGCCGCTGGCCCGGGACTTCAAAT
>Ga0206101_1000041_pt1 | contig 60871 bp, 83 predicted proteins | sample 1B0metagenome_FD_148613 | JGI IMG/M metagenome (GOLD analysis project Ga0206101, IMG submission 148613) | Enriched microbial communities from leaf-cutter ant dump, University of Wisconsin, Madison, United States - 1B0 | ecosystem: Environmental > Terrestrial > Nest > Insects nest > Nest dump... | reverse complement strand
TCTTTCATCGCGCTGAGTGCGTACGCAGCGCGTGACGTTGCTTTCCACCCCCACCGGGGATGGGGACGCCAGAAACGGACTACAAGCGTGTCGTCTGGAAGCGTCGCCCAGGCGCGGACACTCTCCCCGGTTCGCACCTGGTAGCGCTCAATGTTCCCCTCAATGCGACGCACTCGCAGCTCATCAGCGCTATAAACTTTCCAGGTGATATCGCCAAAGTCGTCTTCGACGCCGCACAGCCACCCCTCACCGGGCACATTGAGGTGAATGGCGGTTTCTCCGAGAATTTGTGATTGTCCTCCGATACCGCCCGCGAACTGCGCTACGGCGTCGGCAATTGGGCCTTCCGTGATCGGAATCGGTTCGTCCCCGCCAGGCGTGAACTCAGCAGCAATGAGTCGAACGCGCGAAATCGCGTTCGCCTTCCAGTTCACCGCCGCCGAGAACTCTTCAAGCCGCTGATAGTAATCCCAGAGTTGATCCTGCTCCGACGTGTACTCGGGGTCGTGCATACGACGTGGCGGAATGACGGCAGCGGATGCCGTCACGTTGTTGAACGCCGGTAGTCGCATGAACTCCCCTACTCCGAGTCGAAACGCCCGATGAACCCGACTACGGTCGACACAGCAAACCACGTGATTATTGGGTAATCGAGCCCGTACGCAATCGATACTATCAGTGTTCCCGCTCCGGACACCCAAAATCCAAGGCACCACGGACACGAGAGCATGAACGCCAGCTTCGAGTTCCACGTGGGGGAGTATCGAACAGCGTCCGGTACATACTCGGGATAGTGTTTGCGCTGCCATCGATCTTCGAGCCGTTGTCTGAACGGCTCGAAGAACGGTTCTGCAAGCTTGTCCGTGGTCACCAAGCGCGTAATGCGGTAGCAGGCGAGTGCGAGCAGTATAATCAGCAGCGCATCACTCATCGTCTTCAGCTTTTTTTTCGCTTGGGACGAGTTCGCACGGTCGCCATGATGAGCGCCCCGAACGGAATGGCTGCTCCTAGCAGTGCTTCCCATAGCGCAATCTCTTTCGCTTCCGCATCTACGTAGAACGCCGCAAGTGCGATGACGGACGCGCCGAACAGATAAATTGTCATGCGTGGTCCGCTGGTGTTCTCCGAGCTGTTTTTCATTCTCCACACCCTCCTTCGAGCTTAGACACTTCTGTTCGCACCTCATTGAGCCCGTTTCTCAGCTCTGCGATGCTCGTATCGATTCGATCCAACCGTTCAACGAGTCCCGGCCGCTCTTCAGGGTCTCCGGGATAACGAGGTGGCCGACCGGTGAGTACGTCCACGGCGTTGACGGTTTTCCGCATCGGTTTCCAGACTTTCCCCACGATACCGCTGAACAACAGCGTCACGAGGATTCCTATGGCCGTCCACCACTCCGGACTGATCTCAGGCATGGGCTATTCGCCTAGCAACGCCGTCCAGCTATAGCGACCGGCGATTCCGTCGCCGTTTCCCTTCGTTACAGAGTTGCGTACTTTTTTGTCCTTCTGGAATCGACGTAGTGCCTTGTCGGTTTTCGATCCGAAAATATGATCGATCGCTGAATCCTTATAGCCGTTCGCAACGAGCAGTCCTTGCAGACGTCCGACGTCCGCACCCTTCGCGCCTTCGCGCAGTGTTGGTAGCGCCATGATCACTTCCTGAGTCCAGTTCGATGCGGGTACTGATGGCTTGGGAGGCGGGTTCGAGCTGATGTCTGCGATCCCCCACGACGCAGTGCTGTCGTAGTTGCTGGTGCTCCGGCCGTCCGGACCGTTGCCCACGGACACATGGACGTGGTCAGCGTGTGCGTTCCGCCCGTTGTAGTTCTCTGCCCGCCATCCGTTCTTACGCTGATAGATCTTGCGGTTGTAGATGACATACCGCAAGTTCGGATGTGGTTTCGTAATCAGGTGATTCACGAAGTTTGATAGGTTCAGGCCACCATTGCCCTTGACGTCGCCCGCGCACACTACGTCACAGCACTCACTCGGATTGTGGTCCGACCAGGTAGATTGGTGTGCTTCGTCTCCGATCGTCCAAAATGTAGTGCCTCGATGTTTCGATTCGATCTCGTCTTTCAGGCGTTGGATGCTCTTCGCCAGTCTCCAGCTAGACATGGTCGATCCCTTCCCGGCTTCGAGCGATTGCCGCGTTCGCGTTCATCATCGCGTCTTCCAAGTTCGTCTGAACCCGTGCCTTCTCCCTGGGGCGGTCGTCGGGTAGCAGCTCATCCAGCGCCTGTGCGACGTCTCCTAGGAGGGCCCGCACGCTCTCGTGTGCTTTGATCATCGCTTCGTTCTTCGGCGGATGGTAAGCGAACCGGTGCGCAATCTCTTCGTTCATTCAACGAATATAACATAATAATTAGAACCCGCGTTCAAACACGAAACCACGATCACGGAGTGATCGTGGTTCCGGCGGGTGCTGCTCAGTGATTGACCGGCTTGGGAGATTTGAGCGCTTGATGGGCGATGGTCGTCGCTCGTGCTTTAGCGTATCCGAGACTGCTAGGGGTAACCGCGAAGGTCCCCCACGCCAGCCGGGAAACGTCGGGTCGGCCGAAGATCAAGCAGTTAGCGGACCAGTAGTAAACGCCGCCCAGCTCGTACACCTCGCAGTGCACCCTGCTCCCGTCGTCTGTTTCGATCGTCTTCCGCCAGGTTCGACGCTGCGCACCGGTGATGTTGTTGGTGTAGACCTTGGCTGTCCATCGGATCATCTCTCGTCCCTTCGTCATGCTCTCAAGCCTATCCTTCGGCATCCTGATCATCCTTGTCATCTTCGTACAAAATATTTACCGCGTTATTGTATAATTCGGTATGGCTCATGACCTGGAACTCTACTAGTATTGAGCCCAGAAAGCACGACGACAGACGAAGGATAGATCATGACTGCTCTTATCAACGACCTCCACATCGCCACCACTCGCCGGAACATCGCCCGACACTCCGACTCGAAGCTCGCGGCTTGGTGGGAGCGTCAGGCGCGGTACCTCGCTGAGCGCCTGAACACGCGACTCGTCGAGCTGTCCGACCGGCCCGGCGTTCTCGTTCCTGAGATCTTCATTTCGCTGTACTAGCGGTACTAGGCATGAGCCCGGACCCCGAAGGGGGCCGGGCTCATGTCCGTATGAGCTTCGTGGGAACGCCTGAAGGCATTCCGGGGATGAACGAATTCGGGAAGATCGAATCCGCGCCGAGTCGAGAGCCGCCAGTGAGGTCGGCAGCGTTGAACGCGTCTCGCGAGTCCGTGACCGGGGGAACCCAGATCCCATCGAAAAACGCGAGCAGCACGGCGTCAGCAATGTCGGGCGATCGTCCTAGCCGCTCTTTGACGTCGTCTTTCGGTTCAACCAAGATGCGTCCATTTTTCTCGATGTAGCGCGGCATCGTCAACTCTGCAATAGCGTCGTCATCCAGCTTCGCGAGCGACCATGCGCGGTCCCGCGACAACTCGCGGCCATGCCACCACGCTTCCGCTCGAATGTTCACGAAGCGTTTCGGGAAGTTCGACTTCCGTGCGAAGTTCACGCCTTCGACCGCAACGCCGTCTGATTTGAGCGTCTTACGCAGCAGTCCGGCGAGACCCCAACCGACACCGATCGTGTCGACGTTGACGCGAGTCAGTCCCCATCGGCGAATCACCTGAGAGAGCTGTTCAGATGCTGCTTCCGGATCACGCTCAGTGAACGTTTCGATTCGTCCTACGGCGTCATTCACACGCTCGACCAGTACCGTTCGGTCACCTCCGGCACCGACGTCAAGTCCTCCAACGCGAACGGCGTCGGCATCGTAGGCGGGCTCAATGTACCGGCAAGCAGCAGCGTGTACCTCCGAGATCACTCGCCACGGGTCCGCTGCGCCGGTTGGAAACTGCCCCAAGACTTTCGCCTGATAGAGCGCCGATTCTTCGCCCCACTCCGTACGACGATCCTCTGCCCACTCGGGCGAGATCAGATAATCCAACAGCTCATCAGGCACCGACTCACCGGTCACTGCCGGAGCGTGCTCAATGCCAATGTGGATGACGTTGTACGGACTGTCGACCTTGCACGCCGTCGCAAGAGGTGAGTGCGGAAGGTCAGGGTTCCCGATCGCGAGGATACGCGAAAGCCGGTTCGATGCGATCGATTCGGCGGCTTCCCAGATTTTTGTATCGACGCCAGAAGCCTCATCAAGGATCACAAGCACGTACTTCGAGTGCACACCCTGGAACGCCGCCTCATTGTCCTTCGACGTGGTCCGGCCGAAAGCCACAAGCTCTTCCCCGCCCGCCTCATTGGGGATGTACCACTCTGTCAAGTTCACTCGACCGAAGAGCCCTGCACGTCCGTGCAGCCGTCCGATTTCTCTCCACAGGAGAGCTTTCACCTGGGGCGCTGTCGGTGCCGTGGAGAGCACGAACGCCTCTCCTGGCTTGTGCGCAGCAATCCACCAGGCCGCTGTTACCGCTGCGGTGAACGTTTTTCCGACGTTGTGGCACGAGTGCACTGCGGTTCGGCTGTTGTCTCGGACGCTTTCAATGACCTCACGCTGTTTCGACCACAGGTGAACATCCGCTTCCTCTGTGGCCCACCGAACCGGGTCGGCCGCGTAATCGATCTTCGAACGCTCAGCATCTTCGAGCGCCGCTATGATCTCGTCGGCAAGGTTCGGAGTCGTGGACATGTGATCAGTATACGAAAACGGCCGCCCGAAGGCGGCCGTTCACTACGCCCTAGACGAGAGGGCTCGGCGTGTGCCGTCGTGCCCACTTCTTGACCTGCACTTCTGGCCGTCGCTGCCGCTTTCTGTACCAGTCGCACAGGTCTCCGAAGTTGAAGACGTACTTCGCTCGGCTCCGATTGGCTTTCCTCCACGTCTCGTCCGTATCGATCTTGAGTCGGATGAGCTTCGCATCCGCTGCCTTGTCGTTGATCTGGAGCATGGACCGGAAGTAGTCTCGAGAGTACCCGAAGTGGTCAGCGGCCTGGTCAGCAGTGAGCAGGTCGTTAACCTCGTAAACGGGGATGAGCCTAGGCATTTCGTATCCTTTCGTCTGTTCTAGTGTTCGTTGTCAGTGATGCGGATGAGGGTTGTCGTGTCGTCGTCATCATCGATGCACTCCGGGGCCGGGCCCCCGGTCTGCGGAGGCTCGTGCATGTTGCTGCCGATATATACCGCAGCAAGCGGAGCCATCCCTGTCGATGCTATCGCCGCTGCTATCACTGCGGCCATCGGTTCGACCATGTATTCTCTTCCATTCTCTCAGGTGGGGGCAGAGCCCTAACTCTGCCCCCTGAACCTCAGCGGTACACCTGGATGTCTTCCGCCCAAACGTCGACGCTGCACGCCCACTGCTTCGCGAGCTTGATGAGCGTGGTGGCCTTGACCTGAGTGAGCTTTCCATCCGTCAGGTCACGGAGAACCCAGAACCGGCCCTCACGCTTGATCGATCCGTACCGCTCGCGCGTGCCGTCGTAGAGGGTGCCGTGCGCGCTCTTCCCGCCTGTGCGGTTGATGATCACGGCCGTGAGTTCCGGGTCGGTGGCCGACTCGTCGCGCTCCACGCCCTCTTCGATGTACGCGGCTTCGGCTTCGATCTCCGCCTTGATCTCGGTCAGCTCCGCCTCTTCGGCGTTGCGCTCGATCCTCTCCAGCTCCAGGCTGGTGAAGTACCGCACGTCGTCGATCGTCCTAGTCAGCAGCGAAACCAGCTCGGCCTTCCGCATGGTCGTGTAACCACGGATTTCGACCCCGTTGTTCGCCTTCGCGATTTCCTTGGCGATGCTGCGCAGCTCTTTCACGGTCATCCCGGAAAGCTCTTCCGCCATGCTGTCGGTCTCTTCGGAGGTGGTGGCCTGCTCCACCATCTTCCAGAACTCGTCCTCCGTGATGTCGCTTCGGTGCTCCACGAGCGTCACAAGCTGCTCGCGTGCTTCCTCCGAGAGTTCGGCGTCCCCGATGATGGAGGAGAGTTCGTAGCGGATTTCGTTGCGGTCAAGAGCGGAAAAGTCAATCATCGTTCGTCCTATCGTCTGTCGTCGTCTTGCGATGAAATAAATTTAGCACACGCCAGAGGGGCCCCGCAAGGGGGCCCCTCCTAATTGCTTTATTCAGTGTTTTCCCAGCTAAACGGCTATGCGCTGTCGATCGTGCTGAGCGTGGGCCCTTCCTGTCCTTGGTAGGAGCTGCCGAGCCCTGGAGACCCGTAGGGGCGCTCAGCTCGCCCGGTCATAACGCTCAGCACAAGCTGACAGATCCGGTCACCGGCGCGAAGCTTGATCGGCTGGTGCCCAACGTTCTTCAGCTCCAGAGTGATCGTTCCGGAAAAGCCGGGGTCGATGAACCCGGCGTTCTCGACTATCAGTCCGAGCCGTGCCCACGAGGATCGCCCGTTGATCTGACCCACCATATCCGCAGGCATCGTGATCTTCTCACGCGTACTTCCTAGGAGGAACTGACCCGGCAAGATGACTCCCTGACCGACCGTTCCCACTTGAGGCTGTCGGAGCGGAGGACCAATCTCCTGAACCTGATCCGGCTGTCCGAAGCGCTGCACATCCGCGCTGAGCGTCAGGTCAACGCTCGCAGGCTGCACGTGCTCAGAAACAAACGGTTCGATGATGTTCAGGTCAGCTTGAGCCTTGCGGATGTGATGATCAGGGATGATCACTTCTTTCCGCCGTCCTTCCCCGAGTTCGGACCGTACTTCTTCCCGAACGGGTTCTGTAGGGTGTGGCGTACGCGTTCGGTCTCCGGGTCCTTCGGCGTCGGGCGCGACCCAATGCTCCGTGATTTCCCCATGTCAGTTCTCCTCGTTCTCGTTGGTGTTTCCATGAGCCGCGCACTGGTCGGTGCCAACCTCGGTCCGGTTGAAACAGACGTGCTCTGTGCAGCACAGCAGCGCAGCGCACAGCTCGACGTATTCTCGGTCGTACTGCTCGTACCGCTGCTTCGTAGCCTCGGACTTCGAGACGCGGAATGCCAATGACGCGGCACGAGTCTTCCTCCGCGATTCGTCTACCAGCGTCCGCACGGCTGACGGCAGCGGCTTGAGAAACGGTGCCACCTCCGCCGGAGCGTGGTGTGCAGGGTCGCGGTAACCATGCTTTTGCTCGAACCGCGATGCGGCGGCTTCCGCGCCTGTGACCGTTTTGTAATCGAATCGCTTGATCGGAGTCGCGCTGGCTCGGTCTCCTCGATGCTTGATCTCGACGCGTGCTCGCCCGTCCGTCAGGTGGAACAGCGTGTATTGGTATGCAGCGGTCGTAGCGCGTCGAATGTGCTGCTGCGACGGGTCGGTTACCCAGTTCAGTTTCATCGCTTGTCCTTTCGTCTCGTTCTGGAGTGTAACGCAGCGGTTTTCGCTTCAGCGACCGCCTGCGACCGTTCATTGCGCCACTTGATCAGGTTGCGCGCGTACACGATCGACAGGCCGATAGCCATCGGGAGGAATCCCCAAACCTGCCACGTGAAAATGAAGATGAACCACACGACTTGTCCTATGACTCCCAGCAGCCATCCTAGATTTCGCTGGTTTCCTGCAAGCCAGTTCAGCGCAATCGTGTTGGCCGACAGCGCCCACGGGATCGCTTGGTACAACACTTCATACATTTCTATTCGTCCTGTCGTCCGTCTTCCGTTGATTAAAATAATAGCACGACACCCCGACCCTACCGGGGTCGGGGTGCCTGCTTCTATGTTTCCTGGTCGTCGAGCTCTTCCATCTCGAACATGTTCATGATTACGAGGTTGCTTCTGCTCGTACCGTTCTTGGCTGCGAGTATGTCGCCAATCTCGTTCACTCGTGTTGTGGTGAGCGGTCCCGAGAAGGTCACGTCTGTGTTTCGGATCGAGTACCCTCGGTCGATACCGATCTGATAGCAGACGACGAATGTGCGATTCCTGCTCATTTCAGCCCCTTCTACGATTCGTGAACCAGCGGCCCCGCGCCCTGTCGTAGGCGTCATACTCAACGTCATCGACCGGTGTCATCCGCTTCGTCTCAACGCTGCTCGTACCGAACGGCGTCCATCCTCCGGACGCCTGCCCGTGGCGGTTGCCCTTCGTGACCTTGCCCGGGGTGATCCCGCGCTGTTTCAGCGAGTTCTGATCTGTTTTCCGGTGCCTTCTCACCTGCGCCTCTTCCTTCGCTCGCAGCGCCTTTGATGGTCCTCCAGCGCTTCCGCGCTGCTCACCGGACACCCGCAGCGCTCGCAAGCTGCTCCGTACTCTTCGTCGTCGGTCATGGTCTGTCCTCTACCCTCTAAATCAGGTTGTACTGCAACGCGACGCCCACCAGGCTCGCGATGATCGATGCGCCTAGCAGCATCGCCACTAGGAACTGATTTCGTCCTTCCACGAAGATCACCGCCAAGAGCGCGAGAATCGCCCATATGATCCCGAGCCAGTAAGCCGTGTTCACTCGTCTTCCTCGCATCCCTGGAACGTCTGCAAGAAGTCTTCGTTCTTCGGCAGCTTGTTGAGCGACCACATCCCCACGCGGGCGCACGGGTAGTAGCGATGTCCCAGCTCTCGAATGTAGTCTGGCCCCTGTTCGGAGGCGAACCGCCCTTGCTTGTGCGGCTCCGTCTGGAACCCTTCGTACGCTTCGAACACTTTCGTGTCGAAGTCGATGAGGTATCCGTATTCGCAGAACAGCGAGTTGTTCGGGAAGTCGCTCGCGTCTTCGATGTACCCTGCCTGAAGCGTGTCGATCAGGTTACCGTGCGTCCGGCGCAGCAGCACGTACCACTCGTCGAGTGACCTCGTAGACACGTTCGTATCTGCGTACCCCTTCAGTGCTTCGATCTGCTCCGCAGTCGGCTTCGTGTCGCTCTGGACAACCGTGAGCCGCCGCGCAAGCGTCTCCGTGCGGACGATGGCGGCATCGTCGTGCAGCATCCCCCGCAGAGCTTCGAGCATGTTATAGCCGAGCCCTGTCGGGTGCGAGTCCCAGTGCACATAGCCGATCTTCGGCTGTCCGTCGATCACGAGACCCATGAATCCTCGTGTTCCCATGTCAATGTCCTTTCGTCGGATGATCGGAGGTAGCGCCTCCCCTGGACACTCGGGACGAATCCCGAGTATCGCAGGCAGGTTCTACTTTCCGTGCTTGATGCATCTGCACTTGATGTGCACGCCGGGCGGCGTCGGGAGCGGCTTGTACGGACCCCAGTGTTCGCCGTCGAACACTTCGACCTTCCCGTCTCGGATGCGCACCGCGCCCGTCTCCGGTTCGGTTTCGGATTCCATCACTGTCCCCCGATCGCGAGTCCGATCACAGCAGCTATGAGGAAAATTCCAGCGAGCGCGATGCACGCGACCGCGAGATGCTGCCATAGGCTCACTGCCCGCTCCGAGGCAGCAGGTCCACGATTCCGAGCTTCACGTGCGGCATCCCTTCGACGTGGCTCTTCACCAGTTCGGGCAAGTAGTGCTTCAGATCTTGGATCTGCTCTTCCTCATCCAGCCCGTATTCGTTCCCCCACGTGTCCGGGTCGACGCTGAACTTCAGGGTCACAGAGACCACGGTCCGCTTCTTAGCCATTTGACGTCCTTTCATCGTGTATCTAACGTTCCCCGAGAGGGATCACTGCCCCCGTAGTGCAGTGATCCCCACGGGCAAGCGTTAGAGCTTACGAACCAGGTCGGGAGCCCACGGACCGCCCGGCTGATCGATCGAGATTTCGGGGAACCGAACGGAGCCGATCGAAGCCATGTGCGTGCTGGTAACGACCGCGTCTCGACCGTACGAGGTGTGGCGGACCTTGTCGCCCACCTTGATCTCCTTGCCGTTGACGTCCTTGACGCTCTTCATCTTCTCGTTCTTCTGTCCGGGAAGCATATCGATCCTTTCGTCGTTGTCGTCGTTCTGATTTATATAATAGCATGGCCCGCAGAGGGTCGCACACCGGGGGTGCCTATTCGTTCAAAATATACTTGAGGGCCCCGCCGCACCGGCACCTGTATGACTCGGTCATCGACTTGCTGCGGCGGTGCCTGTGGCCGATGACGTGGCTGTTCGCGCACACAATCCGCCACTTGGGCTTGGGGAAGTTGACCTCCGACCCGGCGCATCGAACAGGGCTCGCACCCACGGCTCGCGCCGCCTTCCGCCACTGCGGCCCGTGTCCGGCCGCTGGACCGGCGATGACGTGCGCAATCTCGTGCAAGATCGTTTCGAGCACTTCCTTCTCGGAATTCAGCAACACGTACGGCCGTGAGAGCGTGATCGTCTTCTTTCCGTGCTGCGTGCTTCCGCACCGACGTTTGGCGTTGTCGAACTTGAAATTCCACCCGGTGATCCCGTGGTTACGCATTTCAGTCAACGCCATGTCCCGGGCAAGCTCCAGGCTGGTTCCCTGCGTAGTCTGCGTCATGTCTCGTCTTTCGTCGTTCGTCGTGTTCTATAAATTTTATCAGAGCCCGGGGCCTGGTTCGGCCCCGGGGCCCTTCCTACCAGTAGAGCCCGATCGCGTCCTGAAGTCGCTTGTGCATGGGATCTTCCTGGCGCAGCGCGTTCTGCACGGTCGAGTGCATCTCGTCGGCGGCTTCCAGCAGCATCTTCGCCCGGTTCCGAGCGGTTCGCGCCTGGTCTTCGTATCCGGTGCCGTTCTGCTCGTGGATGTTCGCCTGTACCTCTTCGTCAGCGGCCTGCTGCCGCAGCGCCGCCGCGATAATCACGCCCTGCGTAGCGCTGTACTCGAACGTGAGGGTTCGCGTCTTGCGTTCAGTGGTCTCGGGAGCCGGAGCGTAGTTGGTGCGGTTGCGCGCCCGGCGCGCGGCCGCGCGAGCCTCTTCTTCGGCCTCGCAGTTGGCACGGATTTGAGCCACTTGGTCCGCGATCGTGGGCGTGGTTTCCGGCTTCGTCTCCTGAGCGGCGCGCTTGGCTTTCGCGGCTTCGCTGCGGGCGATCAGCTCGTTATTGATGCGCTTCTTTTTGGCCTTGAACTCGTCCGACTCAGGGTCGAAGGGAGCGTTCGCGATCGACCACTTCACGGCCGTCTCGCAGTTCTTGCAGAACTTCAGGCCGAGTGCCTTCGCCTTGCGCTGCGCCGCGTCCCGTGCTTCGACGGCCGTCTCGAACGAGTCGCCAACCGCCATGCGGAATCCGTTGCGGGTGAGCGATCCGCAGGCGCTTTCGGCGTAGTAAGCAACGACACCGGAACCGTTGTCTTCGCCGTTGCCAGACGCCTGCGTAGCTGCTGCGCATCCCTGAATGTGAACGCTGGTGCGATTGTACTTGATCGTGAAGTTCATCGTTTCGTCCTATCGTCTCGTCGTTGTGTGCCTCAAGACTATGTCGACTCGGGGTGCCCGTCCATGAACTATTATACAAATAATCTGCGAAGTTTTTGTAAGGTCTCAGCATGGGGACGAAAAAGCCGGTCCCCGGAGGGACCGGCTTTCACTCATCGTTAACGGGTCGTCGCACAACGATCAGGTGTGACGTGCCGTCGCCTTCCGGCTCCATGTGACCATGCGCCGTCGAACCCTGTGCTTCCGCAAACGCCATCGTAGGCGCTACAAGCGAGGCGCATACCTCGCATACGGGCCCGTCTTCTCCTGGCTCGATCGGGTGGGTAGTTTCGACATTCCAACCTGGTCGGGTGTAGTAGTACGTCATGCAGTCCTCTCTCGTACCCGTAGTCTACGGCTCAGAGCACACTGCAATCTCAGCTTCCGTCGCAATTCTGATGCCGTAGTTCTGCCCGCGCTTACATTCGATCCATGTCGCGTGCACGCCCTGGAGCGGGATGGTTCGCGTCCGCATCATCTCATCGAAATCGGTCATGAACATGGGGTAGCGCGTACCTGTGACGTAGTGACGCCACAGGAAGTAAGCAGCGCTCCGGCCCCGGGCATACCCTTCGTACATGAGCACGGCGCGAAATGGAACAGGCGTACGCCATTCCGGAGTGTGCATCTCGCGCTCGCCGGTCGCGAGGTTCGCGGTCCAGCAATTCGACGGGTAGTGCTGCAAGTCACCTTTGTTGTTGTACGGGACTTTGTACGTCTTCGGCTTAACCTTCGGCACCGTTCGTCTCCTGTCGCATCGTCGCTTCCCACGCGGCGTAGCCTTCCGGGTCGACGGAGGGCAGCGGAATCATGCCGTCAAGCGGCGCAGTCGAGCAGAGTTCATAGAACACTTCCGGCGGCCCGGTGAGCCATCGGGCCGGACTGTACGACGCAGGGTCGAACAGTTCCGCACCTTCGGCGTACAACTCGTCGGCCTTCCCGACACATTCGGAGCAGTCGGCCGTGTCGGTCGTCTTCCGCCAATAGCTGTCGAAGAAGTAGTTGTTACCGATCCCGCACAGTGACTCGTGAACGGAGCTGTACGGCGATTCGTTCTCAGGCGGAACGATCGCCATGTGCACGCCAGCGGCGCGCCCTTCGACGGCGCTGAGTTTAATCTTCGGCATCGGTCGTCTCTTTCGTCTCTTTCGTCTCGCAGTTGCATCCTAGCCCCGTCATGCGGTCGACAGAGCATGTTTCGGTGTGCTGCCACCGGATCGACGGGGACTCGTACGCCGTCGACATCGGTACGAGCGCCGCGTGATTGCGGCCGTACTGCTGCCAGTGCCAGCCGCTGCCGTACCGCATCACTGTGTCGTCTCTTCGTCGTCGGCAAGCATCTTCAGGCTCTCATCGATACTGATAATGCCTGAGCAGGTGTCGCACTGCTCGACGGGACACTGCCGGAAGTGCTCGCGGCCGACCTCATCAACAAGCCATTGCACGTTGCTGTGCAGCCGGGCGTTCTGCGCGACCTCGCGCCATTCCGTCGTGCGACGCATGTACTTGTCGCGCTGCTCGCGCGCGTGCTCATACGCACGTTTTGTCCCGGCAAGCTGCGACAGCGCCTCATCGCGTTCGCGTGCGACTTCGATGCTGATTTCACGGTACTTCCCGACGTCGTCCGTGGCGTCGAGCGCCATCTTCCGCAGCATCTCGTTCTCGCGGCGGGTATCTTCTTCGGCGCAGTCCGGCGACGGCCGGAACTCGATCCTGCCTTCGCCGAGAACGGCGCTGGCAACCTTGCGCCACTTGTCGCGGTCGGCGTCCGTGAGCGATTCCCACGGCATTGACAGCGACTCGCCGTACGCGGCGTACGCCTTGCACGCCGCCTGCTCGCGCCATTCGGTGAATTTCATGATGTCCTCTCGTCGTCGTTTGTCGATTTACATCAGAGTAGCACGAAGGGCCGACCCCGGAGGATCGGCCCTTGTATCACTTCTTGTTCGGCTTCGGCTTGCCCTTCGGGGCCTCTTTCGGCTTGTCCTTGCTGCCTGCGGGCCGTCCCGGACCGCGTCCACTGTGTCCGTTCGTCGGATCACCGTTCATGAGCCAGCCCATGTCTACCCCTTCGATGCTTCCCAGGGCCAACGCCCGTCCCGACCGGCTTCGAGCGTCTGCATGGTCGAGAAGGCCGAGTCCGAGAACCCGCCGAACTCATGCCGGTTGTCCGACCCGGTGGGCATCATCGACGCTTCGTACCCTGCGAGGTTCCATGCGTAAATCGGCACATTGGGCGGTACCGCCGTGCTCACGTTCCCCACGTGGTACGCGTAGTACGGCATTGTGCCGTCGTCCGGCATCGTCTGCATGTCCGTGAAGATCACGACGCGGTCATGTCCTCGGAACGTCCGCTTCAAGCTCTCCGCAATCCGCGTACCGTTCCCGGCCGTACCTACGCGGGCCGTCATCTTCTCCGTCTGACGAAGCACTGAACCGCCCTTCGACACCTGCGCCTTGAACACGCTGTCTGCGAACCCGTACAGGTCCACATCAGCAGCGTGCATCGACAACGCGACGCCGAACAGCGCCGCCGTGTCAACCAAGCTGACCCCCGAACGTGCTGACAGGTTCGTCCACTGCATCGACCCCGACGTGTCTACCAGGACCAGCGTTCGTCCCGGCAACTCCGGAATGTTCTCCGTGGAAATGTTCAACGCCTGTTCGAGCGCGTGAGCCCATCGCGGAGCGGTCGCTTCCTTGGCGGCGGTGAAGAACCGAAACGGCAGTTGTCGCGCCTTCCGCACGCGATGAGGGTTTCTCAGGATCGATGCCACCTTAGCCGCATGGTAGACCGAGACGCCCGCCTCATCGAACGCCCGCAGGTTGCGCAACAGTGCCATGTAACCGAGCGCATCGGCATCGATCAGCGATTCCCACAGCTTGCGCTTGTCGAGCTTCGACCCGCCGAGCGATAGCGCGTCTTCCCACGTGAGCCCGGCCGCCTTGAGACGTTCGGGATCGAGCAGGGTCGCAGGGTACCGCGCCGCGTGGGCGCGAATCTGCGCGTTGTCGGTGAGCATGTCGAAAACTTCGGGAATCTCGTCGCGGCCGTGACGACGATCGATGACGTGCTTGATCAGATTTCCCTGATCCGTTCCACGAATCGATGGGTGCACTGTTGCCGGGCACACCAGCTCCACCACGTCCCCGAAACGCACTCCGTGCGAAGGGGTATCGTACTTCAGCACGCTGTACTCGGAGTACAGCGGGTCTCGGCCGGTTCTGATTCCGGTGATGGCGTCGGCAATGCCTCGCTTCATCGCATGCGGAATCGAGCGGCCGTAACGCTGGAGGTAGTAAGCGATCATCTCGCCGGGCTCATCGGCGCGCTGGAGGACGGAACGCACCACGGCGCGCGGCGTGATCTCGCTTCGGCACACGCCGTCGCGGATGGCGACGGCATCGGCAGCCTCCGGGCGCTGCATGGCGCGCACGTACTCAACAGCACCAACAATCGCGGCCGTGCGGATGTTGGCTTCCGTTCGAAGCCACTTCAGGAACCGCACAAGCCACTCGGGATTACTCAACGCGACTTCATGAACGAGCGTGCGGAATCGGTCGGCCCCGTCGTGCGCCGACTCGTAGAACGATGCCTCTCCGAAGAATCGGCCCGAACCCAGTACGAACAACTCTCCCTGAGCGGAGCGCTTGAATCCCTGCGCGCCTTCAGCAGTCTGGAACCGCGCTTGCGTTGCGCTGGCGATGGGGGATCTAGGCGTCGTACCCTGTCGCGCCTTGTTGAACTTCGTCAATGTGTCCTCTTCTCTCATCTTCCGGAGGACATCACAAGCAGTGCGCGAATCAAAATGAGTGCGGAAATGTAGCGCTCTACCATTGAGCTACCGCCAACCGAAGCCAGCGAGCGGGATTCGAACCCGCAACCTCTCGCTTAATAGGCGAAGTAACCGAACTCGTCACTCCGCACACTGCTTGTGCATCCTCCGATTCACGTTGCGCGGGGCGTTTGGGACCAGTTTGCAAAAACAGGTGAAGTATCCCCACGCGTCACACCGGAGGGTGTGAAATTTTAGTGCTGGGCGAATCACATCGATCTCGGCGCATTTTTACCGAAGCTCTGCCATTTGAGCTACCGCATGACACTGTCATGGGACGGGATTCGAACCCGCAACCGTCGGTTTCCGTTGAAGTAACCGAAATCTTCACTCCGCCCAGCATCACCGGGCCGAAGCCCAGTGATCGAAGATTCCCGGTACGAATCAGAAACCTTCTGATGAGCGTGTCGCCGTTACGACTGCTCAACGCTGTATTACCGCCGCTCGAATCCGGTTGGTCTCGGATCGCTTGCCCTCACCTTTCGATGAGCATCACGGCACCATGCGTGATGTTGGGAGTCGAACCCTGAAGTAACCGAAACGCGTCACTCCGAGCGGCGCATGATTCGAATATACACGACCCCCGGAGCGCCCCGCAAGCGGGTACCCCCGTCATCGTCTGCGGAGTGCTGTGATAAATTATTGCGGACAACGACGACAGGACAAGTAGAAAGAGGTACCCATGTCTGGCACCGTTACGATCATCGATCTCGCACTGATCATCGCCATCCTCGCGCTGGCGGCCGCAATCGTCCTGCTCGACCTGCGCCGCAAGTGATCGACAGGGAGTGACGACATGGCGAAACAGACACCTAAGCCACCGGCCCTGCAAGTGCTCTTCGAGCCGTGGCCGGACACCGACGAAGGCGCATGGGATCGGGAGGGATCGGAAGCGTTCGCCGGTTGGTACTGGCTTGACGCGCTCGACGCAGACGGCAACCTGAAGCCGTACGGGTACCGGGCGTACCTCTCGGGATGCACGGTCTGTCGGAGGGCCGACAACAACCCCCGTGCGCACTGGCTCACCTCGAACGATACGCCGTCAGCGATGGGCGGCAAACCACGTGTGCGGCATTGCGGCACGTGGAAGACGATCGAGAAAATCGTGAAGACGTTCGGCGGATGGAAGCGAGTGCACTACGTCGAGCTACCGGAGTCGGAAGGGCTCCGCTGGCAATCGCTGCAAGGTCGCGTGCGCGGGTGCCGCACGTGCGGTGGGGAAGGGTTCGTTCGGGCGCATAAGTTCGCGCTGCGCGAGGACTGCAACGGGTGCAGCGGGTCCGGAAACGAGATCGCCATCGGGCCGAAGCTGCCCGATCGCCACGGCATGACGGCCGCTCAACTGCGGAAACGCTAGGTCGGAAGATAATTGAAAAATATTTGGTCCGGCCCTTGCACCCTCGTGCAGGGGCCGGTACTGTTGACGCCACCAGGGCAAGCGCCCACGACGATAGATGATAGGACGAGAACGATGCGCGGAACGCAGTACATTCAAGCTTGGTCGCTCAAGCCGGGGGACCGGGTTCACGAGCGGCTGAATGATGACGCGGATTCGGTACGTGAAGTGCTGGAAGTGTTCAGAGTTACGCAGCACACGCAGGGACAGTCTACCGCCGTCACGGTCGCACTTCGCGGCTCTTACTCGCCTAGCTGGCGGGTGTACAACAGCAATCAGACCGTTTGCATCAGCGAACGCGCCTAGTCGATGACAGGAGACCCCGGCTCGCAGAGCTGGGGTTTTTGTTTGGAATGATTGGTAAGCGATTCCCGCATCTCCCGAACATTCTAAAAAATATTCTGCTCAGGGGGTTGACGCCGGTCGACGACGGCCCTAAGCTTGGGGAACAGACGACGAGACGACAGGATGACGATCATGAAGAAGCTCACGAAGGCCCAGACCACCGCACTCCAGACCATCGCCGACAACCCTGGCAAGGTTGCGAACAACTGGAGCCACGCCGATGACGAACTGCTGTACATCCGCTCGACCACCGCCCGCGTTCTTGTGAAGGCAGGACTCATCGAAAGCGTGCAGACCGCCCGCACCATGAGCTACACCTACCCCAGCGGGCACACGGTCAGCGTCGAGCTGATCGTGTGGGCGCTGACCGACGCTGGACGCGAATACCTCGGGAGGTAGGGGAGGCCGCCGAGAGGCGGCTTTTCTCGGCAATGTTTGGAAAGCGCTTTCATATCGCGGTGGAATTTCGGACCCGGGCCGGAAGGGGGTGCCCCCGCCGACGCCCCGGGGTCGCTGCGAAACCGGTTTAGGGGTACCCCCTGTCGGGGCCGCTGAATCATTATGTTATAGTTGCTGCACACAGACGAAAGGACGACGGATGAAAATCACTAAGAACGAAGCCAAGAAGGCTCGTGCCAGTGCCATTGCCGAGCGCGCAGCGATCTACCGCGACGCGGGTAAGAAGCTCAGCAGCTCGGACAAGCGCAGGATCAAAGGACTCGATGCTGTGATCAAAGCAGCCGATCAGGTGATGAAAGGAAAGTAATGGGCAAAAAGAATGATGACTTCGACAAGGTCATGAAGGGTGTGAAGGGTAAGAATCCTTACACCAGCCAGCGCGAGAAGCGGGACCGCGACAAAGCCAAGGCTGTGTACCAGGCCGCAAACAAGAAGGGCAAGCGGCACGCTCGCGATCAGCGACGTGACCACGGTGGCGATGACGTGATCGACACCGGCATGTTCGGATAGGAGGTGATCGCATGAGCACGTGCTGCCCTGGGGGCCAGCATCGGCCACCCTGCCCGCAGGCGGGGATGAGCGGTTAGACAAGGGGCGAACCTACGGGTTCGCCCCTTTTGCGTGCTCTGAGAAGACACGCCCAAAGATTACTTGCGGGAACCACACTTCTCGAAAGCTTTCCCCGTTCCCGGCCGAACTTGAGCCGACCACGCTCAACCCGCCTCGCGCTCCCCACTGCAAAACCCCCTCAGAGCCTCTGTGCCGTTTCAGGGGTACTCGGGTATAGGGAACAGGGTGTTCGTCCGTCAGCGTTGCTCTCAGACCCCTTAACGCTCGATCTCCGGACGGACCTGGACCACGCGAGACATGGAGTCCTGGCGGTCGGCCAGAACCGGCCCCATGTCGCTCAGCGCCTCCCGCAGCGCCTCGCTGGCGCGAGCGCGCTGCCCATCGCTCAGCTCGGCGGCGTCGAGCGCTCGTGTGAGCGCCTGCGCGATCATCCGAGCCTCAACGCGCACCGACTCGATATACCGCTCACTGAGACCCGCTCGGACCGCGTCAGCGGCCGTTTTGACCATGTGGGCGCGCTCCTTGCGGCTCTGCTCGATCCACTGGCGCAGCTCATCGCTTCGTATCCGCACGGCCGTCTCGAACTTGAGCATGTCTTCAAACCCAGCGCCGTTCGTCTCCATGAGCTGGCGTTCCCGCCGCGCGTCGATGTCGATGCGCTCATCAATCCACTCGGCCCGGTACGCCGACCGCCGAACCTCGCTGAGGATCGCATCCCACGGACTCACGTTCAGCTCGCCCGAGAACGGCCGCAGCGGCGCGTCTCCTTCGTCCGTCTCGTCGCTCATCCCATCTCCTCCGGATGTCACGTTGTGTAGCCAGATTTCGAGCCGCTGTGCGCCTGCTGTGCAGACTGTGCAGGGGTCGGTTGCATTTTCAGCTACACATTCTATTTACACGTACATATGTTCTAATTTTTTCTCATGTAACACAGACCTAAGAGATTACCCCTGCAATCCCTGCACACTCCAGCTCAGAGCCCTTACCCACCCCTGCAAGACCCCTGCACACATCCCTGCACACATCCCTGCACACTTTTCGCCCCTATTCCCGACTGTGTTACTAGACTTTAACCCGTTGTAGCCGTGTGCAGGGGTTCTGTGCAGGGGTCCGCTCGACCCCTGCACAGCCGATTTTGACTACTCTCCGTAATCAGATTTCGGAGCCGGACCGCAGTCGCGCGCCCCTGAGCATCTGCCGCTGCTTGCCGTCCACCCGGTGGCGTCCGGTCTCCAGCAGACCCGGATACGCGGCGAGCAGATCCCGGAAAAACACGCTCTTGCCCTTCACGAGGAAACCCTCCGAGGCGCACCACAGCGCGTACATCTCGTAGACCTCATCTTTCGTCGCCATCGGCGGCTCTGGCTCATTGCCGGAGCCGATGACGAGATGGTCTGAGGCGAACGCCTTGATGGGGCTGGCCTGCCGCTCGGCGTCCTCCATCGACTGCTGCACGGCTTCCCCGATGGTGAAGCGCCCTTCCCGGCTCCACAGTCGGTCCGCGCCCTCCAGCGCCCACGTCAGGATGCCGGGAAGCTCGCTGGCGAGCGTCCGCTTCAACGTGAAATCCTCGCGCCCGAGCCACCCTTCTACGCGGATGCGCAGCGGAAGGAACCTGGAGGCGAGCGCCCCGGTGGTATCCCGCAGGTCCGGCATGTCGTTCGAGACGATCATGAGCCTCGCGCCGAGCTTGATGTTCAATTCGTCCCGGTTTTTCCGGTTCACGGTCACCGGGTCCTCACCGGAGATCATGAGCAGCTTTTCAACGATGCTGGGATCGGACTTGCCGATACGCGCATCCCCCACGATCGCCAGGCGCTTGCCCAGCATGGGCGCGAGGCCGAACGGCTCGGCCAGCCGCCCCATAGTGGGGTGGTCGACCTGCGAGGTGCCGCCTAGCAGTTGCTCCAGCACCCACGCGATCGTGCTCTTGCCCGAGCGCCGGGGCCCGATCAGCGTCAGAATCTTGTGCAGTCCCGTCGACCCCGCGAGCACGTAGCCGAACCACTCCTGCAAGAGCGCTTGCGAGTCCTCATCACCGGGCCACAGCTCATTGAGGAACGCCGTCCAGCGCTCCCGAGGCGCGTCGGGGTCGTAGTCGACCACGACCGCCGTATCCGTGAAGAACTCCGGCGTGTGCGGCACGATCTGCCTCGCTGCCACGCCGCCCTCCCGTGGGCACCACAGCAGCCCGTTGGCGACGCACGTCACCTCATCGGCCGGAAGCGTGGCCGACAGCTCCGAGCGACGCAGCCACGACGGGGAGCCCATTGTTTCGGGCAGACGCATCTGCGCCGCCATCGCTTCGACCACTTCCCGCACGCTCGACGTGTTGGGCGACCACGGACGCGGCTCGAACCCGTCTTTCGTCGCTGCGAGGTACGTGGCGTCGGCAAGCAGACTCCGCACCGCATCGGCCACGGCATAGCGGTTGTCCGCTCCGCCGAGCCGCAGGTGCGCGCCGTTCGACCCTTCGCGGTAGAGGTACCACTCGTCCCGCCAGTGCTTGAGGTGGAGACCACCTTCGGCGAACAAGTGCAAGAGCAGCCGAGCCACCTGGTCAGGCTCTTTCGGGCTCGGCACAGGGCCAGAGATGACGATCGTCTCGGGAAGGAACTTCATGCCGTCGTCGATGTCGATCACGGCCGTGGACTCGGGCAGCTCGGGCGTCTCCCGTTCGCGTACGTGCTCGATACCGCCGACGATAGAAGCCGTAAATTCGTCAATTTCGGGCGTGGTAGGTTCTTTGTGGTTATTTTCCTGCTGGCCGTCGATCATCGCTTACTACCTCACCCTTCCGTGCGGGACGAGTGGCGGTCGGCGGTCATCTTCGTACCGGATTCCGCTATCCACCCCGCTTCCCAACCTGACGCGAACGTGCGCGTTTGCTGGTCCAGACTGTCATTCGCTCCGGCGGCGCTGAGCGCTGCCAAACAGAACTCTCGCGCCGCATCCTCCGATGGGTATCCGTGCAGCGCAGACAGCGTACCGAGCTTGAACGCGGTTCGGTTGAGCGTGTCATTGCGCGTTCCCGGAGGGCAGTTGCGGAGCATTCGCACTGCGTGCGCCGCTTGAGCGCGCGCCATGTCGGCGCTTCCGCCACTCAACCGCGCGCGGACATCGGCGTTCGTGGGGGCGTCCCGAGCGCTGGAGCGCCGCCGCTTGCACAGCGGTGTGAGCCAGTCCGGAGCATCGCTCATCGCCACACTGCGAACGCCCGAGCGCTCAACGAGCGCGTAGCCGAAGAGCCCTGGAGCGCGCGTGTATCCTCGGATGCCGCGCACGTCCAGACCGGGCATGAGCGCTTTAGCCGAGTTGCGAATGCCGCCTTCCGTTCCAGCGGCTTCGTTCCACCGGAAATACACGTGAGCGCCCCCGCTAGGCGTGCGCACCACCATCGTGTTCACGAAGGGCTCGACACCGCAGTGATGGCGAGCGCACAGCTCCCTGAGCGACGCGAAGCCGTCGACCTCTTTGACGTCGATGTCGAGCACCCACGTGCCCGATTCGGGTCCGGTGGCGATGCCGACGCCGCTGGAGGCGTACTCACCGGTCCACCACGCTCGAACCTGGTTGAGGTCGGCGGTGGCGCGTTCGGGCCACCCGGTGAAGCTCGGCGTCAGCGTGTCCGACCGCAGCGGGAACACCCGGAAACCGAGCCTGGTGCAGGCGTAAGCGACGGCCCCTGGAGACGCCGCGCGGACACTCTCATAGGTCACAGTAGCCATATCTAAACTCCTCTCGTCTGTCGTCTCCGACCATCGTAACCGATCGTGCTACGATTCAGTCGGCCGACCACGGCAGAGGCAATGACGACAGGATGATGAGAGGATGACGCATTGTGACCAATCCAAAACCAGTTGATATCCGTTCTGAGGCGTTTTCGGACCTCATGGCGGACTACCCGTATGCGTCGGACGTCGACGCGCTCGACGAACTGCCGTTGAAGCTCTTGACCGCCGACGACAACGCCGCCGAGCTGTTCCAGGCGCGCGTACTGGGGTGGGGAACGAGCTACCGGGATTCGCACTACAACCATGCGCCCGGAACGCCGCCGAAGGGTCGTTGTTCGGGGTGCCGCTGGACGGATACGGCGATTCTGTGGGCACAGCCGGTGGAGTACGAGCCGGGCGCGGGACTCCGCCCCATCGCTCAGTGGCAGTACGTGTACGTGTCGTTGGGAAAGTCGCAGGTAGACGGCGAGATGCAGCGCGACACGATCGTTTGGACCGATGACCCCGAAGTAGTGCTGCGAAGCCTGTTCGTCCCCACGAAGCCTGGTTTCCGGCGCGACAAGGGACAGGTCTCGATTCCGCGCCACAACGCCGCCGCCTTCAGAGACGCCGCGTGCATCGATGCGGCAATCGGTCGACTGCTCGACCAGTACGAGCCGGTGATCCCTGAGTTGGATCGATCCGGCCCGGCCGAAGACCCGCTTGCGGGTCTCTATCAGATATAATGGAGGCTACGCGGACAGTCCGGCCGATCTCGGGAGGGGTGCGGGGTCGGTCGGACGGACACCGTTGCAGACGACAGACGATCTAGGATGAGACAGAGGAGAAATGATGAACGAGCACTACAACGAGTCCGACGCACCGTGGTTCGATCGGCTGAGCGGTGAGGGCAAGTCACAGTACCTCGACCAGTACGCGGAACTGCTGGACGACCTCCGAACGGCGCTCGGAGCGTTGGGAGACGTCGCGAACATGCGACTGTTCCCGGTGCGGACGTTCAAGCCGGAGATCGACCTCCAGTACTTCGTCAACGACGCCGACCCGGACCCCGCCGGGGACTTCGAGCGCATCGCGGCGAACATCGTTGCCGCAGGCGGTGTGCAGTACACCCGCAACGACGTCGAGCAGGACTCGATTCAGCGCATCGCTGAACTGCGATTCGGTCACGGCCACGTGGCCTACCGCGTCGTGTGGATCGACCGGAGCAGCGCGCAGCAGTAGCAGTAATGCTCAGGGCCGACGTCTCCGGACGTCGGCCTTCGTGGTGAAAAGACGAAAGGATGATGAACATGCAGGGTGTGCAACTACACCTGGTCGAGACGCTTGAAGACGTGCAGAAGTGCATGACGTGGCTCGAAGGGCTCACGTGCAAGCGCCTGGGATTCGACACCGAGACCACGGGACTGAGTCCGGAGGTCGACACCGTACGTCTCGTGCAGTTCGGAGACGCACAGCACGGGTGGGCGATCCCCGTTGATCGGTGGCTCGGACTCGCGGAGACGATAGTAGATCGATGGGCCAGCAGGGGCGGCCGGTTCGTCGCGCACAATGCGCGATACGACGTCGCCATGCTCCGCAATCACGGCATCCACATTCCAGTGCATCTGATCGATGACACGATGGTGCTCGCGCACATTGTGGACCCGACAGTATCGGTCGGGTTGAAGCAGCAGTGTTCGATGCATATCGATGCGAAAGCCGCTGCAATGCAGTCGCAGCTCGGGCAGGTCATGCGCTCAGGTTCCTACACGTGGGCCACGATCCCGATCACACCCACCGGTCCCTGCGCCGTGTACTGGATCTATGCCGCGCTCGACCCAGTGCTGACCGTGCGCCTGTGGGAGCATCACTGGCCCACGGTGCGGCAGACGGCACTGCACGCCTATGACATCGAACTGGCAGTGGGGTGGATAGCCGACCGCATGGAGCGACGTGGCGTGCTCATCGATGCGTCGTACGCCGCCGATAAACGCGTTGAGTTCCAGCAAATGCGCGATGGTCTCGTGCAGCGCGCTCGGGATGAGTTCGGCGTCTCGCTGCGATCGAGTGATCAGATCATCGATGTACTGCTACGTGACAAAGTCGATCTGTGGAAGCGCACCGATGGCGGAGCGTGGTCGCTCGACAAGTTCGCGCTTGAAGGAATCGGACACCCGCTCGTGAAGCTCTTGCACGAGTACAAGCGGATTGAAAAGCTCGATTCGACGTATCTGCGGCGGTTCATTGAGTACTCCGAGCGTGACGGCCGACTCCACCCGAGTATCAACACACTCGGATTCAAGGAACAGGACACGGGTGCGTTCGGTGTCGTCACCGGCCGCATGTCCATGTCGAAGCCGAACTTGCAGCAGCTCCCGAGAGTCGAAGACGACGATCCGCTGTCGATGGTCGTTCGCAACTGCGTCGTGTCGTCGCCGGAATCCACGCTCGTGATGTTCGACTTCGATCAGATCGAGTTGCGGATCATGGCCCACTTGACGCAGGATGCCGGACTGTTCGAAGCGTTCGCACAGCCAGGAGACTTTTTCACGTACATGACGCAGAAGATCTATGACGATCCCACGATCGTCAAGAAAGATCCCCGGCGCAGCAACACGAAGGCGTATGTCTACGCCTCCAACTACGGATCGGGGAACGAACGGCTCGCACGGACGACGCATCAGCCGCTCGCAGTGATCGAGCAGCTTGCAGCCGACTTCAAGCGCACGTACTCGGGAGTGCCGAAGCATCAGCGGGCAGTGCAGGATGAAGCCGCTCGACGGTACCGGTCCGAAGGCGTCGCCTACGTGCGATCTCCAATGACGGGCCGCCGGTACATTGCCGAAGATCCGAAAAAGCTGTATCCCCTGGTCAACTACCAGATTCAAGGGCTCGCAGCGGAGATCATGAAGATGAAGCTGCTGGAACTGGATGCCGCAGGTCTGGGCGATTACCTCGTGCTCGCGGTCCATGACGAAGCGATTGCCGATGTGCCCGACGATGAGGTGAGCAATGCAATCGAGACCATGAACGAAATCATGAACGATGATCAGTTGTTGTCGATCCCGCTGACGTCAGGCGGAGCGACAGGGAAAAGATGGGCGGAGAAGCAAGATGTCTAAGAGGCCGATAGTCGTAGTGGGAATCGACCCCGGCAAAACCACGGGTTTTTTCGTGTACGCGCCGGAAGGACGACAGGGCGGGTTCTCCCCCGGCGGCGCAAAACCGTTCATAGCCTGGCAGGAATTTGACCGCGAACAGGCACCGGAAGTGCTGTGCAAGGAGATCATCGATCTGTCCGAGCGGTACGGGCATGGGGGTGTGCACATTGCCGTTGAGCGCTTCGTCATCAATGCGCGCACGGCGAAACTCTCGCAGCAGCCTGATGCTCTGGAGGTGACCGGGATGGTACGAGCCTTCGCGCGGCTCCACACTTCCAACGCGATCAGGCAGTTCATGAAAGCGAACCTCAAATTCGCGAACGATGCCGCACTGAAGCATGCCGGATGGTACTCACCAAAGATGGGACACGCGACGGATGCCGCTCGCCAAGCGTATGCGCTGCTCAAAGACGTGGACTATCCTGCGTGGCTGGATGTGCCCAACAGGAAGATGGATGCTATGATGAAAATCGACGACACGAAGAGAGGATGAGCATGGACAGCAATCCGCTGATAGTAGAGCTGAACGAAGCAGGGGACCGCATCGAAATCCACAACACGATGTGGATGCACAAGCCGCTCGTTTCGCAGATTCCGGGGAAGGTCTGGGACAGCTCCGTGAAGCGCTGGACGCTTCCATTGTCCTGGGCTGCATGCGTGCAGGCGCGAGCGATTCTCGGCAGCGATCTCAAGGTTGGGGTGCGTCTCGGAGCCTGGTCTCGCCTGGAAAAGCAGCGTCGAGACGCAGTGCTTGCGCTGCGAAACCTGCGTGAGCCGCAGCAGCCGTACACGCCGGTCAACGACCATGACGACTCGCTGTACCCGTTCCAGATCCCCGGCCGCGATTTCCTCGTGAAAGCGCAGTACGCGCTGCTGGGCGACGAGATGGGCTCGGGTAAGACGTTGCAGACGCTCGCCGCGCTGCGCTGCGCGGACATGGCGTCCGAAGACAGCGCGTATCCTGCGCTCGTGGTGTGCCCCAACTCAATGAAGCGGAGCTGGGCTCGCGAGATCCGGACGTGGCTACCGGAGGCTACTCCGGTGGTAGTCGAAGGGTCGGCTGCGAAGCGTCGGAAGCAGATCAATGAAGCTGCGGACGTTGACCGAGCCGTCATCATCATGAACATTGAGGCAGTGCGCATGCACTCACGGCTCGCTGCGTACGGCTCGGTCCGCCTGAAAAGGTGCCGTGAGTGCGACTCGGTTGCAGGAGATGAGTCTCTGACCCCGGCGAAGTGCGAGACGCACGAAAAAGAGCTGAACGCGATTCCGTTCAAGGTGTGTGTGCTTGATGAGGCGCACAGGGTCAAAGACCCTCGGGCGCTCCAATCTCGTGCCATTTGGAAGGTGTTCCACGGACCCACCGTTCAGTACCGATGGGCGCTCACTGGAACGCCCGTGGCGAACAACCCTGGCGACGTGTGGTCGATCCTGCACACGATCGACCCGGAAGGCTTCCCTCGTAAATCGGCGTTCCTGGATCGGTACGCGCTCAAGGAATTCGACGCGTTCGGTGGCATGAAGATCACCGGACTGAACCCTGCGACTCGGGATGAGTTCTTGAGCCTGCTGGATGCTAGGTTCCGCCGGATGATCAAGGCACTCGTGCTCGAACAGCTTCCGAAGAAAACGCGCATCATCCGCCACGTGGAGATGACGCCGAAGCAGCGCAAGGCGTACAAGGAAGTGGAGGACACGTACGTCCTGACCACGGAGTCGGGCGACAAGGTGGTCATGAACGGGAACCTCCCAGCAGCTACGCGACTGCTTCAGTTGTCGTCTGCCATGTGCGACGTCGACAAGGGGGAGACCCCCGACGACATCACCACGTGGAAAGTCAAGCTCACTGACCCGTCATCGAAGGTCGATGAACTCATGTCGATCATCGAAGACAATCCCGGCAAGCCGCTGGCAATCGCTGCTGAGCATCGACAGCTCATCGACCTTGCAGCGGCCCGACTGGCGAAGGCTGGTCTGCCGTACGGGGTGATTACGGGCGGCGTCACCGGAGCGCAGCGGGATGCGACCGTGCAGGCGTTTCAGAAGGGTGACCTTCCGTACCTGCTGTTCACCTACAAAGCTGGCGGCGTTGGCCTCAACATGACGGCAGCGGACACGCTTGTTCGGTTGCAACGGTCATGGTCGCTCATCGATAACCAGCAGGGTGAAGATCGAGTCCACCGAATCGGCTCCGAGAAGCACGACACCGTGACGATCATCGACATCGTGACGTCCGGGACCGTAGAAGAGATGCAGCTCGAAAAGCTTCACGCCAAGATGCTGCGGCTCGAAGAGATCGTTCGCGACCGGGCACAGCTCGAAGCGGCTGGCAAGTCGACGGCACACCTGGACGCCGAAGCGGCGCGCATCGAATCCTCTGACCTGATCGACCTGGACACCGAGATGACAAAGTACGAAGTGGCTATGGACAACGCTATTGACGGAGCATAGGCATGGCGAAGGACGACGAAGAATACCTAGATTTCCTTCGGTACCAAGAGGTACCCCCGGAACGGATCACGAAAAAAGATGAGCGCTGGCTGAGCAGCCGAGACGCCAAGAGAGAGCTGAAGAACCATCGAAAGGAGACGCGCAAGCGTGGAAGATGAAATCAGACGGGTCTCACACTCGGACCTGAAAGATTTCCAGCGTTGCAGACGCCGGTATTGGCTTCGCCATGTCCGGCGTCTCGCGCCCCGCCTGCGTGGCCCAGTGGGGCCATTGCAGTCCGGGACGCGCGTGCACGCAGCGTTGGAGGCGTTCTACACTCCAGGATCGACCATCGACCCCAGGCAAGCGCTCGAAGATGCGATCTCGGATGCGGCCCGTGGGTACCACGAGCAGTGCGAACAGCTCGGCGTCGAACCCGACTCAGTCATACTAGGGAGGTTTCTGAAGGACACCGAACTTGAGCGTGCGATGATCGGCGGCTACTTCGAGTGGCTGTCTGATACGGGAGCCGACGCGCACCTACGAGTGATCGCTGCTGAGGAACAGCTCAGCGTGGACTCAGAGCAGCTTGGGGCAGAGCTGGGAGTGCCGTTCAGGGTAGTGGGGAAGATTGATGCCCGCGTCATCGATGAGGTGACCGGGTATACGCAGTTCATCGACCACAAAACCGTGCAGAATTTCGCCCAAATGCTCCCGACGCTGCAAAGTGACACGCAGATGCTGCACTATCACCTGCTGTTGTCGCTGATTCATCCAGATCAGCACGTTGATGGCGCTCTGTACAACATGCTGCGGAAGGTCAAACGAGGGAGCACTGCGAAGCCTCCGTTCTACAGCCGAGAGACCATCATTCACAACAGCGACGAGATCGAGTCGTATCGAATGCGGATGATCGGCATCGTTGCCAATGTTTTCGAGATGGAAGGGCGTATCAACCAGCTCGGAACGGTCGGCGTAAAAATGTTCGCATACCCGAACCCGACGCGTGATTGCTCTTGGGACTGCGAGTTTTTCGACGTCTGCGGGATGTTCGATGACGGCGCTCGTGTTGAGGCAGCGATCAGCGAGCTGTTTGAAGAACGAGACCCCCATGAGCGGTACAACAAGTGACTCATGGTAGACTTATATAATAGAAAGAACGACAGAGAGAGGAGATGATGAGTGACGGAAACGTTCAATGAGTTTGAAACGGCGTCCTTCCTCGCTTACGGCGAGACGAAGAACGGAAAGAGCACGCTGCTCTCCACGATGCCCACCCCGGGCGTCATCTTCGACACGGAAGGGAAGTGGCAGTTCTTTCAGGGACGGCCGAACCCGAATCGTGACGGAAAACCGTTCCGGCTGAAGCTCTGGAACCCTTCAGAAGCGCCACCCGAGGATGACGGGTCATACGACTTCGCTATCGTCAAGGTGACGCACACGAAGGTCATGGCCCAAGGCATGCAATGGATTGATCGGACGAACCACCCGTTCACCTCCATTGGGCTGGACTCGTTGACTGTCGGTCAGGAACAGGGCATTGAAGCCATCCGATCCGTGGATGAGGACTTCCGCATCCAGGATTGGGGAGCGATTCGACGCCGTGTCCTGTCGGACATCTCTCGGATCATGGCCCGAGTGTCGGACCCGGCGAACCCGCTTCGTGTGTTCGCTGCGACCGCGCACGGACACCAGAAGGACGGCAAATACCGACCGGCGATGCAGGGGAGCATTCAGAATCGGATGCCATTCAGCTTCGACTCGATCATTTGCATGAAAAAGGCGTTCGTCAAGAATGAACAGGGCATGATTGCTGACGACGCCCCGAGCGTGTTCCGAGCGCTCGTGAAGGCGCATCCGGCATACGTGACCGGATCGAACTTCGAAGATCGATTCACACAGAGCATCTACGACAATCCAAACCTCACGCACATCATGCGTACCATTTTCCCGGCTACGGCCGAAACGAGAGGATGAAAGACGAATGGCTGAAGAGACCTGGGACGACTTCATTACGGCCGCAGGCGAAGAGTTCGACCTCCCGCCCGAAGGTGAGTACCAATTCATCATCAAAGAGGCTGAAGCGAAGACTTCCAAATCCGGAAACCCCATGATCCGCGTCAAAGCGACGATCACGGAGGGACCGCATGCCGGAAAGAGCATCAAAGACTTCTATGTGCTGCGCATGTCCTCGCAGGTCAAGAAGTTCATGGCGCACATGCGGGCAATGGGTATCACGCTCGAAACCCTCCGAGAGCAGAAGCCGACAATGGAGCAAATCGCGAAGGTCATGGAGGGTAAGCCGTTCAAGGGCAAAGTTGTCCATGAAAGCGATGATCGATGGGGCGACTCAGCCGAGCTGAATTGGGCGATGCTTGTCCCTGAAGGTGGGGCGGCGGCCGTGACGTCGTTCCCTACGATCAACGAAGCTGAAGCACTGGGCTACGGCAGCAACACGTCGTCTGTAGCAACAGACGACGACGCCGGATTCTAGATCAGCATAAGAGGGCAGGCGCAGAAGCGTCTGCCCTCTTTTTCATTAATGATAAGATCGATTGACCACAAAATGAGAGGATAGAAGATGTTCACAGCAAGGAATCGTCAGAACCCGTTTGCGAAGCGCCGACGCGCCGAGAGAGAAGCGACCGCAGTGCCGTACGACTCCCGAACCGCTGATAGCGACGGAATCACGAATACGCCCGACCTGTCTGCGCTCGCGTCCGAGACTCCGGTTACCCCCGTGGAGATCAGCGCTGAAACTCGCGCAAACGTCGATGCGGTACTGAACAGCAAGATCAAGGCGAGCGTGCCGGAGACGCATCCAGAGCCTAGCGAGACTGCGACCGTGCACCCGGACAGCCCGGCAGCCACGGCAGAGCCCAAGCGCGGCCGTGGGCGACCCCGACCACAGGAGACCATCGATCGAGACAACCGCGTGTACGCGCTCCTGGCAGGTGCCGACCCGAGCGATGGCATCTCGAAAGAGTCGATCGCGTCGGAGCTGGGAGAGAAGGAGCAGCAAGTGTACTCCAGCCTTCGGCAGCTCACGAAAGAGGGACGCGCCGAGACGCGATATCTGAAGGGGAGCGGGTACCGCTGGTTCGCGCTTTCACCTGCGGAAACGCAGTAAGGGTACCCCCGGGTCGAGGGCCCGGGGAACCTATGCTATTGTTTAATACATCAAGGCGAACGAGCCGACCGACGAGAGGACGACATGCGCACCGATAACGATTGGGACAATATCGACTGGGACAACGGGCAAGTTCTGTCGGACCCCAAATAGCGATTCCAAACCCCATGTTAGTATGGAGACATGAAAACATGCATTGCCTGTCACGAAGCGAAGCCGCTCGAAGAGTACTCGCTTCGTGACAAGGTAAGAGGTACGCTACAGAATACGTGCAAAGCATGTCACAAGAAGTACAGACGAGAACACTACATAGAAAACCGTCAAAAGTACATAGACAAGGCAGTTGAGACAAACCGTAAAACGATGATCCGCAACCGGGCTTACTTGGTAGAGTGGTTGAAAAATCATCCTTGTATCGACTGCGGAGAATCTGACATCGAAGTCTTGCAGTTCGATCACGTTGAGCCGCTGCGAAGTCGTCGCGGTCGCGTAGGCGAGTTCAAGACGTACTCGATTCAGCGATTGAATTCCGAAATAGCGAAATGTGAAGTTCGATGCGCCAACTGCCATGTACGGCGAACGCGGAGAATGGAAGGTTACAGTTACGATCTGTAAGCCCGTATAGCTCAATGGAAGAGCAACCGTCTCCAAAGCGGTTGGTTGGAAGTTCGAATCTTTCTGCGGGTGCGTAGTGTGTTGATCCGTACATTGCACGGCCATGCGATTGACCATCGCAACGGATCGACCGGCAAGGGTAGCTCCCTTGACCGGCAAAGGCTCCGGGTGGTTCTGGGGTAAGCGTGTTAGTTCAATGGCAGAACAGGGACCTTCACAGGCACCAAATCAGGGTTCGAATCCCTGGCACGCACAGACGCGGTACCGGCTCTGAAGCGGAGCAGGTGAGCATGTCGGCCCTGATCAGGTGACAGGCATGTGATCCGGCTTGACGGTTTCTGACTTGGACCTTCGGAACATCACTTCTGAGGGTGCGCGAGACGTCTGTGATGAGACGGGTTCGCGCCACGATGCGGAGTAGCTTAACGGTAGAGCTGTGGTCTCATAAGCCATATGGTGCGGGTTCAATTCCCGTCTCCGCTACAAGGACAGTTCGGAGAAAAAATGTTGTTCGGGGGTTCAACGGGTTGAGATGCCGAACTGTCCGAGGAAGGTTTAGAGCTGGGCTCTAGGTCGGTTGCTAGCCGACTACATCCGAAAGGGTGGAGGTTCGATTCCTCAGCTTTCCGCGGGGCCGGTCAACGGGCCCAAACGAAGCAAGCATTCGCCAAGTGTTGGCGGCACGTAGGATTCAGGCCATGAGGGCATCGGAGACCGCAAGTGCCGTCAATATGGAAGATATGATCCAGTGGGGATCACCTGGTCTCGAAAACCGGGACGTCGGCTCTGTCGGCGGGGGTTCGAATCCTCTATCTTCCGCTGATGACGTCAGTAACGGGTGTTACACGCGGCCTGTAAAGCCGTGGTCGCAAGACATGCTGAGTTCGAGTCTCAGGGCGTCAACGAGGGGTCTCGGTGTCAGTCACATTGCGTGCCTGCTGCTGGGTAGCGCCGAGACCTCGCAAGCCGCGTTAGAACAGTTGGTAGTTTCGCCAGATTCTCAATCCGGAGGTCACGGGTTCGAATCCCGTACGCGGTACCGCTGCATGAGGCATACAAAGAAGGCAGCGACGTTCGGCCACCGGACGTGAGTGCGTGAGCCTCATACGCACTCATTAATAAATGCCTTGTGGTGTAAGTTGGCAGCACGCTAAGCTTTGGACTTAGAGGTTCTTGGTTCGAACCCAAGCGAGGCAGCAGCACACCAGTGCCCGGTAGCTCAGCGGCAGAGCAGGTGATTGTTAATCACTTAGTCGGTGGTTCGAATCCACCCCGGGCAGCTTGACAATTGCATACGATGCTCGCTAGTTCAACGGCAGAACGGCCGCCTCTGGAGCGGAAGGTTCGTGGTTCGAATCCACGGTGAGCAGCTAGGTTCGGTGTCCGTTAGATGTCGGTGCACATGACCCGCCTTCGGCCCTGAAATGGGGTACTCACGGCCCGAACCTCACAAGCTCCGTTCGTCTATGGGTTAAGATCCGAGATTTTCACTCTCGGGTACCGGGTTCGAGTCCCGGACGGAGTACCGGGGTCCGTGAGCGCCGATTAGGTCGGAGCCTCGCGCGGGGTGCGCTCACGGACGCTGAAATTTCATATGCCGTGTTAGCTCACTGGTAGAGCGTCCGCCTGTCCAGCGGAGGGTAACGGGTTCGATCCCCGTACATGGCGCAATGCCCGTGCGATGTTCTCAGAGATAGCACGGCAAGGGGAGGTCCCACCTGGCAGCAACGGGACACAACGGGTTATGGCCTAGTGGGATGGCGCGCGGTTTGGGACCGCGAGGACTCCGGTTCGATTCCGGATAACCCGACTGTGACGCTAGCTCAGTGGCTAGAGCATCCGAATGTGGCTCGGAGGGTCGCGGGTTCGAATCCCGTGCGTCACCCCAACTTCATACATGCCCCCGTGGCCCAATTGGCAGAGGCGTCTGATTTAGGTTCAGGAAGTTCGCGGTTCGAGTCCGTGCGGGGGTACGCTCGCCTAGCCCAATGGCAGAGGCAGCGGTTTCAAACGCCGCTCAGTCCCGGTTCGAGTCCGGGGGCGAGTACTAAGCCCTGGTAGCTCAGCGGATAGAGCACTAGATTACGGATCTAGGTGTCGAAGGTTCGATTCCTTCTCGGGGCGCGCACGACACAACTGAAGATCATGCCGCGTTGGTGTATGGGTTGTCACAACTGACTTCCACTCAGTTAGAGCGAGTTCGAGTCTCGCACGCGGTTCGCCTCGGTAGCTCAGTCCGGTCAGAGCGTCCGTTTCGTAATCGGATGGTCGGGGGTTCGAATCCCTCCCGTGGCTCTGCGTCTCGTTAGCTCAGTTGGTAGAGCGTCGGAGTGAAGTCCCGAGCGCGGCGGTTCGATCCCGTCACGAGACACGGTTAAGCATGATGCTAGACTCATTGCATGACGAAACGCGATAATTACAATGCGTACATGCGTGAGTACATGCTCAAGCGGTACCACAAGCGCCGGTCGGAATCGATCGAGAAGCTAGGCGGGAAGTGCGTCGTTTGCGGCAGCACGGAGAACCTAGAGATCGACCACATCGACCGGACCACGAAGACAATGAATATCAGCGGACTATGGTCCGCGAACATCGTGCGGTACGAGGCCGAGCTTAAGCTCTGCCAACTGCTGTGCGAAGAACACCACAAGCAGAAGACGCGCCGAGAAAACTCCGTCGACCACGGCGAAGGGAAGACCGGCAAACGAAACTGTTACTGCGAGCTGTGTGCGACCCTGAAGCGCACGTACGCTCGTGAACGACGACAACTTAAGCGCCGTTAGCTCAGTTGGTAGAGCTCTTTCCTTTTAAGTAAGAGGTCGCAGGTTCGAACCCTGCACGGCGTACGCCTCGTTAGCTCAGTGGCAGAGCAACCGGCTCTTAACCGGTGGGTCCTAGGTTCGAACCCTAGGCGAGGCACAGCTCCTTCGGGAGTTGCAGGAATGAAGGTCCGCCCGGTTCGTTTCGTAGGCGACGGGCGGACCGCACACCTCGCTAGCTCAGTGGACAGAGCCGGAGGCTTCTACCCTCTGCGGTCGCGGGTTCGAATCCTGCGCGAGGTACGGCGAGTTAGCTCAATTTGGTTAGAGCGCGATCCTGATACGATCGTGGTTCCGAGTTCAAATCTCGGGCTCGCTACGCGGCATCAGCATGAATGGGCAATGCGATGAGCTTCAGGCTCATAGACCCGGGTTCGATTCCCGGATGCTGCACGCACCGGTAGCTCAGCGGCAAGAGCGGCGGTTTTACACACCGTTGGTCGAAGGTTCGAGTCCTTCTCGGTGCACGGATACGCACGCTGTGCACGGTGTGTATGGTCGGGGGTAAGTTCCGACCCGTGGGGATGTCGCTCCCATGTCCTCCCATGCGGCGCACGGGCTGTTAGCTCCAATGGTAGAGCGTCTGATTTGCAATCAGAGGGTTGTCGGTTCGAATCCGACACGGTCCACGGTAAGGCTCCGGAGTTCTAGACTCCCCGGGGCCGCCCGCCGGAGCCTCAAGGCCCCGCGATCTTAGAGCCCGGCCAGGCGTTGACGAGACCACGGGAACCCTGCCTACCGGCGTTACGGCGTGATGACCGAGCGGTTAGGTACTGGACTGCAAATCCAGTTAGACGGGTTCGACTCCCGTTCACGCCTCTATGACCTACGACGAAAGGATGAGTAATGGCGCTGGCCTGGCAATTGATACTGATTTTCCTAATGCTCCTGTCAGGGGCGTACGGATTCGTAGTGATCGGACAGACGCCCAAAGGCGATAACCGGCGAAACGAGATCGCTACGGGAGCGTTCCTGTACGGGACGATCACAGTGTGCGTAGCGCTCACGTGGGCCCCGGAGAGCGCCTGGGATGTGGTCGGGTGGATCGGCATCCCTGCGGTGATGTGGGGAGGGTGGGTACTGCGGTTGCCGCACATGCACGATGCTCCCAAGAAGTACCAGCCGATGGACGCGCTCAAGAACTTCATAACCTGCGCAATCATAATCGCTCTCACGGTATCGATCATGGTGTAGCGATCGCTCATGAAGAGCGCTCATCCCCCCGGATGAGCGCTCTTTTTCGTTGTCTGATAGAATTCGCTCACGACGACAAGATGAGGAGATTACCGATGGAACTCGAACCCAACACCGCTGGAGCGATCATCGCAATGAGCGCTCTTGGAGCGCTCGCGCTCATCGTGAGCGTTGTAGCCACCACGCGCGGCGCGCGAGCGCGCGCCAAGGAGAAGGCCGCCGCTTGGGCAGCGCTCAAGGCTCCGGAGTGGAAGGCGCGCGCCGAGCGCAAGCGTGAGCGCCGCGAATCCGGTGAGCGCTACAACGCTCGGCTTCGATTCGCGCTCATGAGCGCTGTAGCGCTCGTAGCGCTCGCCGCCACGAACCTGAGCGCTCATGCCACGATCGCGGCGATGAACCGCGTCGGACTGCACTCGATCGATACGGCGATTAGCGTCGTCGTCGTCTTCGAAGCGTTCCTGGCGATTCTCGGAGCGCTCTCGCTGTGGCACATGACGAAGGGCTCCGGCTTCAACTGGTATGAGGTCGGCGTGTGGTCGATGGCCTCCCTCATGGGCTGCATTGCCTGGTGGGGCGGAGAGAACATCATCTTCGCGCTGTGGCCGCTCCTGGCGGCCGTGGCCTGGCACGTGGTCATCACCTTCGGCCGTGAGCACAAGCCTTCTGCGCTGCTCACCTGGTACCGCATGAAGCGCGGCAAGGCCACCTCGCAGGACGCCAATGCGCTGCTCACTGAACAGCTCATCACCCGGATTGTGAATCACGGGTACGCCGCGAACATGAGTGTTCGACTGCTCCGGCCGCTCCGCTCGCGGCTTTTCGATCGCGCTTGGGCTGCTGCTGACGCGCTCGGAATCCTGACTCCCGAAGTGCGCGCTCGTATTCAGACGCGCGTTGCCGCTCGGTATGTTGGAGCGCGAGCGCTCGCCCCTGAAGCGGTCGCTCACATGAACCCGTGGGATGAGCGCGCTCCGAAGATCGCTCGAAGCGCTCGTGTGAACGTCGCTCGGCCTGTGAGCGCTCCTCCCGCTCCCGCCGTCGAGATGAGCGCTCACGAAGAGATCGCTCCTGCCGACGACGCTCCCGCTATCGAAGCGAGCGCTTCTGTCACGACCGTGAGCGCTCCGACCGACAGCGACATGGAATCGATCATCGCCCGGTTCTTTGCGGGCCCGGAGGATGCGCGCGAGTGGACGACGATCTACGCGCGGACGAACGGCACGCTCCCCACCGGCGCGCAGCTTGCCGAAGCGTTCAGCAAGTCCGAGTCGTACTGCCGTAAGTGGGTCTCGCCGGTCCGTCAGGCGCTGCGCTCCTAGGACGCCATGAGCGGCACACCTGGAACAGTGGGTGTGCCGCTCTGGCACGGCCGAACTGAGCGCGGCACACCCCGGAACCCACGATGACCTGCGAAAACACCCGACTGGCACGATTGGCACGGTGTGCCGAATCGAATCGTCAGCAGCGTTTTCGCAGGTCACAGCGTTTACCAGGGGCCGGTCCCGGTGTGCCGTGCCAGGTGAGCTATAATGAAATAGATAGAGATGTAGACGAAAGGATAGGGATGGACCGGTACATAACCGACGACAACGTAGTACAAATCCCCGGAGTCGAGTGGATCGCGCTGCTGTTCTTCGTTGCAGCGTGGTACCTCAACCGGAGACTTGAAGGAAACAACTGGTCACCGTGGGTGGTCTTGCCAATCGCCATCATGGGGTCGCTCATGTGGTATGCCTCCGCCTGGTCCGCCAACATCTCCGGCGGTATCAGCGGCATCCTCAGCGGGATCGGTGCGCCTGCGTCAACGGTCATGGGCGTCATTTGCCTGCTGGCACTGGTCGGGACCATTGCTGACCTGCTCATTGACGCCACGTACAACATTGCGGCCGTTTGGGCCCTCATCATCGCCCCGATCGCTGCGCACGGCGCGGGCGGCTTCGTGGGTGGCTTCGTTCGAGAGGGCATCTACGGCGGATTGACGCTGTGGGTCTGGGTATCGGTGGGAGAGCTGTTCGGTGGCTGACGACAACGAGAAGGAAATGCGCGCTCCGGCGCGTTTGGCGCGCGCTTCGTGGAAGTTGTTTCTGCGAGGCGCGCGCCGCCACGCTATGAGCGCTCGCGATTGGGCGCGTGCCGAAGGGCTCGAAGAACTCATGCGCGCTCGTGAAGAGCGCTCACGCGAAGTCCGTACCGCTCGGGAAGCGCGCGCTCGTGCCCGCAGGCCGAAGCGCTCACAGCGACCGCCAAGAGCGCCCGAGCGTCCCATGACCGATCTCGAACTGAAGTCACGAGCGCTCGGAGTGCGAACGCTCCGATCCATCGCGGTCGTGAGCGCTCCATGCGCGCTCATCGTCTATCCGCCAGTAGCGCTCATGAGCGGTGACCCCGGATGGATGAGCGTTTGGCCCGCTGCCTACATCTACCTAGCGTGGGATGGATGGGTGCAACGCTCCGATGAGCGGGGTGGTGAGCGAATGAGCGGTGACGCTCCTGATCATGAGCGAAAGATCAAGCTGCCTGCGAAGAGGCTGAAGGCGAGCGGATTGAAACCCACTGCCGTGGAATCGGAGATCATTCACCGCATTGCCTCTTGGGAAGACTACGCGTCTGAACGGAAGCTTCAGGACATCATCACGGACCATCCGGTGATCGATGAGTCCGGGCTGCTCGTTCCGATCGGATTCCGGGGGCAGTGGACGCCAGCGAAACTCGGGATGCAGATTGACCAGGTGCGAGCGCTGCTCGCGGTGCCAGACGATGTCCGTACCCAGATCAATCCCGGAGGTACGGCCGACCGGGCGTTGCTGCGTATCCGCACAAGAGTGAGGGAACTCGATCTCACCTGGACACCCGAGCGGAGGGGAATCGGACTCGACGCCGACACGGGCGAAGTGGTCGACGTAGACGACACGGATCGTGTGCTTGTAGCGGGGATGTCCGGCGCGGGTAAGTCGGTAGCGCTCCGGGTACTTTTCGCGAAAGCGCTCCGGCGCAAGCACACGGTACTAGGCATCATCGATTTGAAGGTCGAAGGCGCGTTGTGGTCGCACACTGCGCGTGTTGAGTCTGAGCCTGACGGCATTGAGCACTTCGTTGCTGAGCTGGTCGAAGAGATGCGCGAGCGCGAATCAATCATGCGAGCGCAATCGCTCGATAAGTGGGTTCCCACCGAAGAGCGCCCGAGAATCGTCGTCGCCATCGATGAGGGCGCTGAACTCATCTCGGAGGTGGAGGACTGCATCACCGGTCTCCGCTCCATCGCTCGACGCGCAAGATCAGCCGAGATCGTGCTCTACTGGGCGACGCAGAAACCGACAGTAACGGGTAGCGGCCGGGGACTTGACTCCGCTATCTCAATGCAGCTCACGACACAGATCGCACTTGCAGTGCCGTCGCCGGTAGAAACCCGGAACGTACTCGGAGAGGATGCGACCCTGAAAGGGTGGCATGCGGAGGATTTGCAGAAAGGCGGATGGGCGCTCGTGCGCGTTCAGGGGGAGGATAGAACTCCGAATCCCGTGCGGGTATGGTATATGACAAAAGAACACGTAAAAGCTCTTCCCGCGCGGAAGGCGTGGCGTCGCGAGATTGCCGCGCAGACCCGAGAGCAGTCCGTGCTCGATGTGGCGTTGCAGCTCTCTGAAGGCTACAACGGCGTATCGACAGCGCGGCTATCCAACGCTCTTGGCGTCACGGACGCTGAAGTGCATGCTCGTATGAGAGCATCTGGGGTCGCTCCGGAGCCGAACGCCTTTGCTATCGGAACGGGAGAGAAGGCGCGCGGGTACCGGAGAACAGTACTTGAAAACGCGAAGAATCGGACGAAAGGAAATGAATGAAACACCCTAGGCTGCACTGGACCAAACACGCCGACAGTATGAACACGTTCCGCGCTGAGACGGCACGGTACCGATTCATCCTCGTGGCTCCCCCACGGGCGAAAGTCTCCCTGTGGGTGCAACCTGCATCCGCAGATTGGGGAACCGAGCCGATCGACTCGCGCTCGTGCCGCTCCAGGCGTGGAGCGGAGCGCATTGCTCAGCGATTCGCGAACGCGCCACGGGCACGGAGGCTGGTATGACGGTATACGGAGGCAAGCGCGCCAAGCGCCGGTGGGGATGGATCACCGCTTCCGCTTCGGTCGGATCGCTCATTCTCGGGATCGCGATCGGAGCCGCTAGCGCTTCGGACGGCAGCAACGAGTGCGGAGCGCTGAGCGAAGATCTGGCCTCCCTGGTGAGCGAAGGACTTGATGCCGGATTGAGCGGGGATGAAGCAACGATGATGGAGGTAGCGGACCGTAGGGAACATCTACGTTCCGAGATCAACAAAAAATGTTGACCCCCGTGCAGGACCCGAAATCGATGGTGTATGCTAAAAACATCAACGACGAAGGGACGAAAGATGACCACCGTGCTTGCTACTTCCTCCCCCGCCTCCGACGCTCAGATCAAGTTTCTCCGCAACCTGCTTGCGGAAAAGCTTGAGGACCCGGCCGAAGCTCTTGCGTGGCTCGACACGCACAAGCTGTCGAAAGCAGATGCTTCGGCGAAAATCACGGAGTACAAAGCGATGCCGACTGTTAACCGTGCGGCTGAGCTTGATGAAGGGATGTACCAGGTCGGGGAAGACATCTACAAGGTGTATTTCACGCGAGGCAGCGAGGAACGTGCGCCGCAGCTCGTTACAAAGCAGCTCATCGAAGGCAGGTTCGAATACAAGGGGAAGCGCCCGCTGCTCTTCATTACCGCCGAACATCGGATGACGCTCGAACAAGCGATGGAGTACGGGCAGATCACCGGCACCTGCTGCAACTGCGGTCGTCTGCTGACGAACGAGGAGAGCATCGCCAACGGCATCGGGCCCATTTGCGCTAGTAAGTTCTAGGAGAAAATTTGCATAAACCGGGTGAGGGGAAAGCTCATGGCTTCGGCCATGAGCTTTCTCGTGATTGGAGAGATAACGCTGCGTGCAGGGATAAGGCTACTTCCGAGTACAACCCTTGGGACTCAGAGGATGATGCTCTGACTCCAGACCCGATAGCTGAGGCGGTATGCGGCACTTGTCCTGTACGTCGGAAGTGCCTCATCACCGCTATCACCACTCCGGAGCACTACGGGACATGGGGAGGCATGACGGTTAAACAACGGAAAAAGATCACTCGGGCCCGGAAGCGATCGAAGTGCCCGATATGCTCAGCTACACTGCTCGCCGCCATGTCGGAGACGAACACGCAAACGTGCCTATACTGCGGCGTCACTTGGAGAACCCGAGGCGTTTCTAAGCATCGTAGTGCGCAATCCAGTTTACGGGCACATCACTCCAGCTAGACGAATCTCCGTTCGCGTTGGAGTACACGAACATCGTGAAGCCAGTAGGGTTCACTGAGATGCCACGAGAGTCCCATCGAGCAGCCGAAGCAGCGCCGATGCTGATATTCGTCGTAACCACTGGTGTTCCGGGGAAGGTGAATCCGAATACAACCGGAGCAGTGTACGAGTCCAAGTTGCTGAAGTTCAGCAGTACTGTGCCGCTCCGAGTCCAGCTCGCGAGGTCGGTCAAATCCTCTTGAAGCGCCGTGATGTCGGAAGTGTTAGCTCCGATGTTCGTCGCGTTGACGTCCACCTTCGTTTCGACGGAAGCAAGGGCAGTATCTACCTGAACTGCGAGGATCGGAGAACCACCCTGCGGACCCCCCGTGATGGACGTGCCAGGGATCGACGTAGGGGATTCGTACTCGAAGTTGTAGTTCGACGTGTTCGGCACGGCTGCTCCTTAGTTGAACGAGGATACGAAATAGGTTGCCGTGACTCGAACGCCGTCATCGGTCCGTAGCACCGAATTTGAGTGCAAGTCTGTGAGCTGTACGACTCCGGCCGTAGTGATGGAACCTCCCCCGGAGGTCACAGTGCACTGAACGAGCACCCGCTGCAAGCGGTCAGGACGTGCGAGCGTTGGCGTAATCGTGCAAATGGGCGGGTCACCAACGACGTTGCCAGCGCTGTTCGCAACGATGTCCGATCCGGTCCGAGTGGCGTCTACGGTGAGTGAGAATACGGGGCCCCACTGCCGACCTTGAACAGAGTTCAAGCTGAATCCTGCGCCCATAGATACGGCGACGTTCTGCCAGCCGGTATCGCTCGGAGCGATTTCCTGAAGAGACGCCACTGCGCCTTCCGCTGCCGTCAGCCGTGTGTCAATGCCGGTGATTACAGCGTCCACCTGCTCAGCGAGGATCGGAGCAGAGCCATCTACATCGCCGGTTAGGGTGATTCCGGGTTTGGATTGCGGGGTCTCGTATTCGAACCCATAGTTCGGCGTTTCAGGCATTAGATCACTCCCACATGCACGAGCGTTGATTGCCGAGTGGACACGCTCATAGCGCTGTCGACAGTCATCGGAATGGATACCTTTTCGACAACGTGCAGCTCTCTTGATCCGTCATTGTAGGTCACCCTGATGACGTGATACGGCTGCAATGCCGGATTAGGTACGGCAGAGAGGCCGACGTCGTACGGAGCGCCTAGCGATTGTTTCAGCAGGTTTACAGCGGCGTTCCGAGCTTGCAGCGGCGTCGTGATGAACGGAGACGAATAGAATCGTGGAACACGGCCAAACGGACCACCGAAGAACGTCGGGCTCGACTCCTGCGCGTCGTAGGCAACGGCGTGCACTGGCGCGAGTTCGTCCGCCCCTTCCCCTGAGACAACAACGGCGTTGTACACGCGTTCTCGGGACAACGATCGATCAGATTCCACCATGACGCCTCCGCGTCCAGCGTTCACATGCCAGACGGGCACGGATTCATCCGGAATGGTCTCGAAGACCAATCGACCTTCGCCGTCCCAATACACGATCTTACCGAGCCCGGTTGCAATGGTGAGCAGCATTTCATATCGAGACTCTTCGGAGATCAGCGACCGCCCAAGCTGAGCATCGTACGAATCGTCGTCATATACGATCGTGGCATCCGGGTAGATTTCCAAGATCAATTCGTCGACCACTTCACCAACTGGCGTGCCTTGCATCCATTGGCGTGGGGTGATGAAACGCGAATCGATGATGGTCGACATGCGATCTTCGAGCGTCAAGGACAGCGGACCACGAGCCGCCTCATCCTGCTCTACCTCAGAGATTCGGAAGTAGCCCAGCGGTGCCCAGAGCACGCCGCCACCGCCGAGATCAACGCCCCGAGCTAGGTAGACTTCGGTGCCGTATACGCCGAGTGAGAGGTTTCGGACTGTAGGCCAGCGCTCCGCCACAGTCAATGACCCGGCACCTCTGATGTCAGCCGTAGCGTCTAGCTCCACCTCTCCGTCAATGATCTTCAATTCGGTGCCGGTCGGCGTAAGACCATCTTGATACCCATTGACCGCAATTGCGAGGAATCGTGCTGTATGCGATCCCGAGACGATCGGAGCGAAGTCGGCTACCGTAGCCATAAGCTCTGAGTCCCGTACAGTCGGTCAACGCCGATATGCGTGGTTCCCCCGCCTGTGTTCCGAGCTTCAAGCACAATCTGACGTAGATTCCCTGGGAAGGTGGTCGATCCCCATCCTGGGTAGTTCACGGTGCCTCCCCCTCCGCCGGAGCCGGAAGCGATCGTTACTAGGCCAGTTCCGTCGTTAGCACGGAGACGCCACTCAGACGTACCCGTTGCAATCACGATGACGCCGTAAGAGATGCGCGGGTGGAAAATAGCGTTCTCACCGCTCCAAATAGGTGTGAATGAGCTTGAGGTGGTTGCGGGAAGATACGTCGCACCGCTCTGCGATGCCGTCGTTGTTGGGTGGATGAGGTAATTCAAGTAGGGGCGACTCAACCCGTATCCGGACGCGCCGTCTGTCCCGAAAACCTCGTAGCCGCTTCGATCCCTGATCGAAACATAGTCTCCGTTAACCGTTCGGATGGCTGCTTGTCCGTCTGATCCGCCGTAGTAAAGAATCCACAACGGGTCTCCGTCAGACTCCCTGCCGAAGAATGCGAGGGGATTGCCTTCGGGGGTTCTGAAGTAGAAAATCTGAGCCGTGATGTTGATGTCCGCAACGAACTCCCCTGGATTCGAGAGTTTCCCGAGAATCCACCACGATCCGACTCCCTTGGAGTTCTCCGGAGCCCACCCGAGTAGCCCAACGATGTCGCCAGGCTGAATCACGAGTGCGTTGATGCCCTCAACGATTGGCACATCCCGTAGCGTGATTCCACGCCACTCAAGCGTGTTGCTCAGTAGCTCACTGTTCCATGTGAGTACACGAGCCTGTGAAAATTGCACACCCGCCGAAGGCGGGGGAGTGAGCAGTGCTGCGAGATCACTCGTAGTGCGGTCCGTCATGCAATGCCCCCGAAAGACAGCGGATTACCACTGGTAAGCCAGATTTCTTGCCACGTTTCCCAGGAAGACCAGACATCCTCCCAAGTTCCATCGGAACCGATCATGTCCCAGAGCTGTTCCCATGTGATCGTGGTCGGCAGGATGCCGTCAGCATCGGATGGGGCAACCCGAGTGAACTGCACGGTCCACAGCCACATTGGTTTACCATATACCGTCCGGGACTGTACCGAATCCCCCACCATGACGTATCCGTCAGGGATGCCTGAGTACGCAGTGTGACACTCTATGTCTTCGTCGTCTCCGGGCGGTTGCAGCAGCATGAGACCACCATAGGTGAGCAGCGCTACGAGAGCACGATTCTCCGCTTTCGAGTAGGTGATGAACGTCAGCGTGAAAGAGGCCGACGACCCTACGTCTGCGATGCCCAGAATCTCATGTCGACCTTTGATGTCGAAGAACGCCGTTCGAGACGTTCGCTCAAGTTCTTGCCAGTCCACGCACTCAAGAACTCGATTCAGCATGGGGTACGTCATGGACTTGAGCATGACACCAGCTTGCATCGGAGTGACGCTCACGATTGCGTCGACCGTGGGCGGGATGTTGTCGACGCGCATCGGACCGAACCACATGACGACCGGATTCCCGGATTCCTTGTACCCCCGGACGTACACACCTTCGCCGAAAGGAATATCGGTGTCGGTAACGGATACCTGGAACCCGTTCGGTTCGTCTGACCCCTGCTGCCATGCCCGCATGGACAGCGTCGAGCCGTGCACGCGGAATCGGACGTGCCAGGAGACCCCCGGAGACCACTTGCCGACGACGATGTCTTGGGAGATCGGCGTATACGTTCCGGCAATGGTTTTCGAAATTCGGATAATAACGTCTCTCGGTCCTCCGATACCTCCGCCGTTGTCCGACTCGAATATCAATTGGCTCTCGTAGAACGTATCGAAGCTATCGGCTCGGAGCCCGACATTAAATTCAGTGATCTGATCTAGTGCACTATCAGGGTAGATTGCCGACCAGGTGAGTTCCGAATCGGTCGATCCGGGAATGACGTCCGAAATTTGTTCAGCGAGAAGACCATCAGGAACATCGTCCTCAATGACGCCGACGCCGTTTTCAACGTAGAGTGCGAATCCCGGCGACGACGATCCGAGGAACCACTCTTGACCCGTGTCCGCCGTGCCCCAATCGAACCCGTCCACCGGAGCGAACTCATCAATCGATGCCGTGGGTTCAACGGTCCAAGAGTTCCCTACGCCGTCATTGAATGCCGTTGTACCGGGCGATTGCGTGTAGAAGTCGGGATTAGCGACGACCGTGCTTCCGACTCCAATGCCGTCACGAACGCGGACCGCGAATACCTTGCCCGCGAATGGAGCACGCGGAGCAGCGCTGTCTCGGGAGCCGACCATGAGAGCAGCGTCGCCGTCATGGATCGACGTAGTACCCGATTGCGTCTGCGGAGTTCCCAGCTCGAAGTACACGCTCGTGATTCGAGTTGTCACGTAGAACCGAGCTGTCCTACCGCCATCGTCGTTGTCGACGTCGAGCGTCGCTCGAACAGCGATCCGTTGTCCGATCGCTGCTGGAACAGGGATCGATGACAGCATGGTGAAACTGTTATCGCCGTCTGAAGACCAGGTGATGCGAAGTTGCCCTGTGGTCGTGATGTCCATGCGGTACGCACGCTGATCGGTCGAATCAGAATATTTCCCAACGATCGTGGCGTCTTCCAAGGGAGGCCAGACGTCCGGAATGATGTCGGCTTCCAAGGTGATGTCTCCGACGATCCGCAACGATGGGGCGTCCGGAGTACTCGCATAACTTGTCGGATCACCCGTCGTGACAAGAGCTGCGCCTACCGGATAGAGCCGCTGGAACGAATCAAAGAAGGAGGGCGCGAGCAGCCGATAAATATTCTCGGCATTTGGCATGTACTCGTAGTCATCAACGATGGTTACCGATAGCGTGCCCATGTTCTGCGCACCACGGACAGCTTCCCAAGACTCGCCGCCGTCCGTGGATCGCTGCACTTGGTACGAGACCTGCGGGATGGGGTCGACAAGTTCGATACGCACTCGACCGAGATTGTCGTCTAGGAACGTCGCAGTAATGGATGCCATGTCAGATCCTTCCCGTTCCTGTGCGCGCTCGACGTGTCAATGTCTTATTATTGCGCGTAACTTCCGTGTTGACCATCCGTGTAATTGTCTCATTGCCGATTTGAACGACAACTTGGATGGGCCCATCTTCGCCCCCGCCTGCTCCGGCTTCTTGGAGCGCCGCAGCAAGAGCGTTGATTCCGTTTGAATTCGTCAGCGGAAGAACCATCTCATCCGGGTGCAGTACGGCCAACCCTTCATTCGTGGTGAATCCGCCGGTCTGCAAGTACGGGATGTCGGGCACGATGTCATCGATGCCGAATGTGCTTCCACCGATCTCGGGCACCCAATCGGGGATTGAAATACTGAATCCGAAGTCGATGGCGTTCCAAGCGCCGATGATGGTGTTGATAGCGCCCTTCGCAGTTTCGACAAGTCCCGAGAAGAAGTCACCAATAGATGACACGCTGTCGCCGATGACGCTGGTAATTGAGCCCCAGTTATCCCGAACCCAATTGATCATGAGCTGAAAAGCGATCTTCGCAATGTCGACCTTTTCGGACACCCACTCAATCAGAGGTGCGAGCCATTCACCTAGCTGGTCTGCTAGCCACTCGATGGCTGGAGAGACCCACGTCTCGATTACGTGCGCGATGCCTTCGAAGGCCAATCGAATGACCTCAAGCGCAGGGGTGAGCAGCAGACCGATTAGCTCGAAAATAGGCGTAAGGATAGCAAAAAGGACATCGAAAATTGGTACGAGGATACCACCGACGATTTCGCCGATAAGTGACAAAATCTCCCAGAGCGGGGTCAATGCTTCGAGTAGGGGGGAAATTGCCTCAAACAGACCTAGAACTAGATCAACCAGCGGCGAAAGAAACTCCATCGCAACACTGAACGCAGTGAGCAGTACCTCACCCACTGCTTGAACGATAGGCGAAAGCTCTTCCAGGATCGGAATCAAGCCTTCAACGAATTCGGCAACGATCGGAGCGACAGCAGCGCCTGCTTCATCTCGAAGCGTTGCAAAAGACCCTTCGAGCTGGCTGAACGCCAGTGCTCCGGACTCCTCTAGCTCTCCGAAGCTCTGTTCAGTGAATCCGTTGGCCTGGTCGACGTCCGCAAGTGCTTCAGCGTATCGTGCAGCTCCCGCCTCGGTGGACAATGCCAGGATGGCCGACGACGTTTCAGCGGAACCTGCTAGTTCTACGACGGATTGACCCGCGTCTGCCGCTCCGTCTGCGATGATCTGTGCTGCCTGCTGAAGGTTGCCGCCTTCGGCTATGAACTGCTGGAAGCTCTGTCCTGTCAGCTCATTGAACGCCTCTGCGACGGGAGTAGTCGAGTCGCCAAGTTCTTCGATGAGTGCAGCAAGCTGCCCGCCGGAGGTTCCGGCATCGCGGCCGGTGATGCTCATAGCCGCGAAGGCAGCGCTTACCTCATCAACGCCAACACCAGCATCACGAGCGAAACCGGAGATTTCTCCGAAAACGTCTCCGATGTCCGTAACTTCGGCGTTGGTATTGCCAAGGGTGGTTGTGAGGAAGTCGGCGGCTTCTCCTGCGTTGGCAAACTCGCCTTCGAACTGCGCCATGAGCCCGTTAATGACGCTAACAGTGTCGGTCAAATCCTCCCCGGTGACGACGGCCGACTGTGCTGCCGTCTCCAAGAACGAGATCACATTGTCCTCGGGTACACCCTGGACAATCGCAGTGTTCAACGCTGGCACGAGGTCATCAGTAAGAATGCCGTACTCGGATTGCAGTCCTAGCAGTGACTCTCTGAACTCGTCGACAGCAGCCGTCGAGAATCCGGAATCTGTGGCCTGCGATATCCGGATGATATCGCCTTCAAGGTCAAGAGCCTCGCGACCCATATCGATGAAGGCATCGATAGCCGCCCCGACCGCGACCACGATCGCACCGATACCTGCTGCGCCTGCTGCGCCGACCATCGCGCCTCGGATGTCGGTACCGGCATCGAATGCGCTATTTGCCAGGTCAAGGAATCCGCCACTGCCTTCGTCGGCACCTTCGCGAACGGAGGTGCCAACGGTGTCGCCGGTTTCCTGAAAGCTCCGTTCCATCTCATCGGCGGCGGCGGCGGCTTCAGTCTCAATGTCCGTGAACGCGACATCTGCGTCACGACGGATATCGTCAAAGGCTGATTCAGCACTTCGCTGCGCACCTTCGAATGCATCGCGAATAGCGTTTTCGAGATCCCCATATGCGGAGTCGATCTCGTCCGCCGAATCTTCTCCAGCGTCTGCTATCCGGTCGAGCGCATCTTGTACTTCGGATAGTGCGGCGTCGGCAAAGTCCTGGAATTCGCCTTCAAGATCATTCAGTGTTCCGGTGAGCGTGCGGTCAAGTTCACGCGCGGCATCGCGCACACCGGACTCCACGTTTCGGTTGAACGTGGAAAAGTCCGGCTCGATCTCGACATATGCGACGTCGAGTGCATCCGACATGATCGCCCCCGGTGACTAGTTACCGATAGACTACCGCAGGTTTTTCTGTGCGTTCCCACCTACTTTAAGTGACTGAGCTACCGCTAGCGACTGTCTAGTTACGGTAAGGTCGTCGCCCCACCCGGCAGGGCGCGGTGGGAGCTTAGACTTACGTTTTCTCATATCTGAATCGGGTACTTCAGGTACCCTGTCCTCGTTTTTGGCCTTCTCAGTGCTTCTCAGAGCGTTTACGCTGGCAGCGGCTAGTTCTTGCATCTTGAAGGTGGACACAGCACGCGCCATCGCATCATCGAACTCCCGTTTCTTCTCCTGAGAGGCGTTCCGAACGGCGAAGTGGTAAATCAGGTTCAATGCCCGAGAGAAGGGCAATTCTCCGGGATCTATGCTGTGCTCTACGCACCAGCCGTCGAACAGCGGCCAGACGGAATCTTGCGCTACCCAACCGATCAAGAAGCTGGCTGCGGCGAACTCCCTTTTCCCATCTCCGAGATAAGTGCCTTAGTGATCTCCACTAGCAGCATGCCGTCGATAGGCGTCACGTCGTCGTCGCACTCGCCGGTGATGCGAGGTTCGAACAGCGCGAAGGATTCAGCGGTCAGGATGCGCGAGTACAGTGATTTGATCTTTTCAAAGGCCCGTTCTTGGTCGCCGTCCTTCGCTGCAATCCCTCGGAAGGCGTTTTGCAGCTTGAACAGTACTTCAGCCGGAAGCGCGGCCTTCGTCTGATACTCCTCTTCATCGACCGTGAACGTGGTGACGCGTGGTGTCGTAGTAAAATGCATACGAGAATACTAACACCACTATTAGAATTGACGTGCCGCTCGAATGAGCGCATCTCGCAGAAACGGATTCGCTTCCATGTACACGGTGCCTTCGTGGACGTATATGGAGTACTCAACGTCGGTGCCGATCCGTGCTACCGGCATGTTGTTTCGATAGAAGATTCGAATTTGAATCGAATTCAGCAGGTTCCCCGTATCGATGCGCTGCGGTGCCTGCCGAAGACGTTGCTTGGCGTTGGCTTGAACGATGAGTGCTCGTGCTTGTAGGTCACGATCGATCGGGCCGCCTGGTTGAGCTATCCGAGTTCGGATGTACCCTACGTTCAGCGTTTGCGTGGTGCGTACGCGTGCCACGGCGCACCTCCACTCAGCTCATCTCGCAGGGATAGCACCCATTATCGATCGTTACGGACACAGGCAGGGTCGAGCCCATGCAAGCTCCTCTCGGACCCACCCACGTCTGCGTGCCTACGACGAAGTCTCGATAAAGCTTCGTACCGTTTGGTAGTCGGTTCTTCACCGCATCGCTCAAGCAGCAAATGACTCCGGCTCGGACAGCCCAAGCGTCTTCAGCAGCGATACGCGCTGCCGTCTCCAGGTCATCACATGTCGGTGGTTTCGTGTTTGTGCCAGTCGGTGCGCATCGCATCATGGTGATCAGGAAGTTCACGACGAACAACGGAGGTCCGCACTCGCGCCGTCCTGGACGTTCACTCCCTGCGCGCGGAACAGAAGTTCCGTTTGCCTCATAATTACTGTCCATCGCCACGGTGAGCTGTCCGCACTCGCACTCGTCGTCGGCAGATTCTCCGGCGATGACGCATGCGCGGTCTGGCACGCCCTTGGTGGTCATATCCAGCCACTCAAGAACACAATCTTTTATGTGCTCTGCGATATCGAAAGCTGCGAAAGGGTTAGCGTTGTTCTGACCCATCAGGTATTCACCCGCCGCCCCTGTTCGCCGTCGATGTCGAAGATTGTGGCGATTCCCGTGTTCGACGGATTCTTGCGGTTCAGGAAAAGGTCAGCCCAATAGAGACCCGTTCGACCGGCGGAGAAGGCAGCGGCGTCGAAGAAGACTTTCGTTACGCCCTGTCGAGTGATCTGCTGCACAGTGCTTTCGAGCAAAAGACAATCGCTCGCGCCCACGCACCGCTTCACGATCTCGGTTGCGAGCTGTCCCGCTGCCATTTGTCCTAGATGGGGAACAGCCTTCCCGTACTGCGCAGTAACCGACCAGGTACCCTCTTCAGTGTCTTCGAGATTCAGGTCATTGCAGCGCGGCCAGTCCAGCCCATCCAGCCGAATGAGCAGACGCCAGTCGTCCACTCGGTAGGCTGCGGGGTCGAGAACTTCGCCATCCACCCGCACTTCCGTCACGTTTGCGACCGGGTACGGAAGCGCCACCTCCGAGACCGAAGAGCATGAGCATCCAGAGGAACACGATCCGCACGCGATGTTGAACCACTTGCCACCGACAAGCGCCGGGGCCGGGAAGGGCCATGAGAGCCCTCCGACGTCAAACCACCCGGTGGCGGGAATCCAAGGCCACGCAGGAAAGCAATCCTCTCGGCAGGGTCGCAGGGTCATCGAACACAGCCCGTACTGCCGTTTCGTTCCCTCCCAAAGTACTTCCGTAGCGATCATCTCCGCCTGCTCGATCAGCGCAGGATCGACGTCATCAGGGTAGGAGGTACAGAGCGTGGGCCACGGCTCGCACGGTCCCGTATCAAGCGCTGTCATGCTCTCCTGCCCCCTCCGGTCGCTCCGGCACTACATCGTCAATGCGTTCTTGTCGCGGTACTCGGAGCCTCCGAGCTGCCTGATAGCCACGAGTGCCGTACGCTCCGGGTCGGTGTCGACCTCCGATCGATCTGGCTACCGTTCGAGCAGTGCTCATGCGGATGGTTCCTGACGACCAGTTTACCGACAGTGCGGAGTTGTCGGCTCCGATGAAGTGATGCGCGGTCCGGCCGTCGCCGTGGCCGACAAGCGAAGGAATCGTTCGATGATCCACGAGACTTGGAAACGTGCACCATGTTTCCATGCGCACCACATCAATGGCGTACCTTCCAATGCGCCGGTCATAGTTAGGGTACCGCTGCGTATCGCACCACGGGAGCATTCCGTCAATGATGCCGGTCGGCGCGATGATCGCTACTCCCCAGTTCAATGACGGCATAACGATGAACGCGGCTCCTGCGGCTGCTGCGTCCTGTACCGACCGATCAACGCGCGACCGAGACGGGCGTCTCGTGCCGACGTACGGCGACACCAGTACGTTCGGGGGCACGTGGTCGAGCGCTCGTTGCAGTCCCTCAATCAGGTCGGCACATGGGATCGCGTCATCCTGAATCACCATGCCCCAATCCGCCGACTGATCAACTGCTTCCCACGCGCGACGGCCGGTGTCCCAACGGTCATTTTTCTGATCCCAAACGACATCATCGTTCGCTATTCCAAGGCGGCGCACAAGGTCGGGAATGAAGCGCTCGCGCTTGGGGTGCGCCATGACCTTCACTGAGAGTGTAGCCATAATACCTTCTCGTAAACGAAGAACGACGCTGCGCCTTCTCGTAGTGGCATCTCTATCGTGGTCAATGACCATTCGGGAAACCACAGAGCTACGTCGGTCGTGAATGTGCGTCGATAGACGTGTTTCGCTGTTCGACCGAGATCGTAGTTCGTGGAGTAGATCATGACGAACTTGCTAGCGCTGCTGAACAAATTCGTCAGGTACTGGCGATAGTCGGTATCGTCCGGGAAATGAAAAAGCACGTCGAAGCTGAGCGCAAGATCGAACTGTGTCTGCGTTCCGGTCTCAAAGGCGTCGACCGTGTGGAACAGGTAGCGAGATCCGAGCTGCGCAAACTTGTCGCGCATCTTCGCGATGATCGTAGGCGAGATGTCGACCCCGATGTACTGCGCGCCGTGCAGATCTACCTGATCGAGAACTTGCCCATCGCCGCAGCCCCAATCGACAACAGTCTGCACGTCGTTCTCGGCAATGAATTCAGAAAGGTACGCCGCCTTGTACCTGCCTTCAGCGCCTTCAGATCCCGCGCCGGATGTACGTCCGAGACGATATCGTTGTTCCCAGTAGTGTTTCGGGGTGAACGGGTCTTCTGTCACAAGCCTACCGCCAGTCCCGAAGGCGGCGTTCGGTTCCAATCGATGTCGAGCGCTGAACCTTCGTAGTGCATGAAAGAATCTCTCTCCGAGCTGTCATGCCCAACGAGTGAGGGCAGTGCGCGATGCTCTACGAGACTTGGAATCGGGTGCCAAGTTCTCCAGCGGAGAACATCTCGGTAGTAGATTCCAATTCGTTTATCGTAGTTCATATCTTCGCGCTCGGGATGAGAACACCATTCCAGCATATCCGGAATGGTGCTCGTAGGCGCAGCGATGGCTACACCCCACGCAAGCGAGCGAAGCGACATCCAGGCATGATCCTTCGCAAGGGCGTGCCGAATGGCCTTGCGTACGTGATGATGCGACGGCTTCCCACGACCTACGAACGCGGACACGAAGCCTTCGGAACCGAGAACGTTCAATCCCATCTCAAGCCCAGCAAGCATGTCCGCGCAAGGCACCGCGTCGTCCTGAATCACTACGTGCCAATCAGCACGATCCTCGTGCGTCGCCCAGCACTCAGCACCAACCTTCCAGCGCTGTCGGGGGTCCGCAGATGGAATTGCTTCCTGGTCGTAGATGATGGGGGCCGGTCGATCAAGCTGCGATTGAAGTTCCTCCGCAGATTCTCGCCGAGTCGGGTGCGCCATGATCGACGCTGAAAGACGTAGCGGTCGCTTCCCCGGGTTGCATAGACCTAGTCGACCCTCATGTTTTTCTAGATTCCTGATCTCATCCCGCTGTTCGAGTAGCCGCACGGCGGTCAGGACTCCGGGATTCGTCGGAGTGTCGTAGTCGTCAAACACGATCAGTGCATCGTCTGCGAGAAATGGCCGCCACGCTCGGAAATCTGCCATGACGGCTTCATGATGATGATCGCCGTCGATGTAGAGTAGGCCGATTGTGCGGTTTCCGCCAACCGTGCTCCATTGTGCAGACGCCTTCACCGTATCCGACTGTATCGGAGTGACCATCTCCGTCATCCCGGCGAGTGCCACTTGAGCCTGAAAATCTTCAAACTCCGGAGACGGAAGGCGGTCCATGACGCGGTTGCGCCACGTCGACACAGCCTCAGACCAGGCATCCACGGCGAACACTGGTGCCCGGTGCCCGATACTCGAACCGGTAGCAAGGTAGCACGTGGATTTGCCACGGTACGATCCCAGCTCTACGATAGCTTGATCTGCTGGAACGCATGCCGCGTAGTTGTGCAACAGCTCTCCAACGCCTCTGGAGATCAATCCGTCCAGACTAGAAAGATCATCGAAGCTCAGCACTAGTGCTCCCTGTCCGCTCGCGCCGCCATGACTCTCTTCGTGTGATCCCATGAGTGCACTGCGTAAACTGCCGTGTCGAAAACTTCTGGCACGGTGCCGCGCTTGACGTCCGTGTACGAGTACGGATACCACGAACGTTGCGGGGCTACGTATCCGCCGAACCTTCGCCACACCGGAGTGAGGTACTGCGGTCCGCTCAACTTGTTCGGACGACTTCCGCGCTGCCTTGTCACGTTTGCGGGCAAGTCCGAAACGAGTGTGCGCATGATGGGGTGGTTCGGAACGACGCCGATGTAGGTGTTTCCGATCCATCGTTGATCTTCGTACGCCGCGAACTCATCGTGACCCTCAAGGGCCGGATCGATTCTTCGGAGAGGGTACGTGTCCACGTCGGAATACATGCCACCGTGCTCCAGCAACACTTCGTACCGAACGATGTCGGCCCGGAACTGTTCGACGGCGTCTCTCGGGACCAGTTTCTCAGCTTGATCGTAAAGCGCGCGGTTCTGGAGATGCATGCCGTCAATCTGCGGCTCTGTCCACAGCTTGAACTGCCAGTCCGGATGCATTTCCTGCCATCGGAGACAGTTCGCCTGAAGGTGGGACGGCATCGGGTTGCCGATCCAAATTTTATGCATGATCTTCGGAATAGCGGGTCTGCTCACTCTGCCTCATCTACATTGACGAAAACGCCCGTGACCGGTTGTCACGGGCGCTTCCAATGGGTCAGTTGTATGTATGATACCGCACTAGCTTCCGATCTCTACGGCACCACACCCTGCTTCGGGCGGCGGCGTTGTCGTAATCGCGAAGGCGTAGTGTTTGCCAGGGCCCCATGCCGAAACAGGGGTATCAGCAAGCCAAGGATTGCCGATGTCCCAGGCGGGATTCGCCTGCCGAGTCTTCGACATGTAGGAGAACGTGAAGACGTCGTTTGCGAACGTGAACTGTTGAATCTGAGCGTCGTATTCGTGTGGGAACGCCCAGTAAATCCACTGCTGATTACCCTCCGGGTCGCAGGCACCCTGTCCCGACACAGGCTGCCAGACTTCCTTCGAAAAACGAGCGTTGAGCAGTCCTTCACCAAACTGCACGCCGATGAAATCAGACGCAGACGAGATCGGGTCTTCTCCGGTGACCATCGCAATCAAGTCAACGTCGAGCGTGCAGAGATTGACAGTCTGTTCAATCCAGTTCAGAAAGCCGGGATCTTGTTCGTTGACGCATGGATCACCATTCGCCTTACGCTGCAAGAAACGGTTTCCAGCTTCGTAGTTTGGCGAGTTCTGAATTTCTGTGAACGAATCGGTGGTTACCTGTGCCGACCCGTCTCCGTAGATCGGTGCGCCACACGGATCGAGTAGCGTGAACCGAGCCACCTCCGCCTTGATAGGCGCTGCACATACTGGCATTAGAGTTGTTCTCCGTTCGAAATCGGGATCGCGAACAGGCAGCAATCCCAACCGATGACGTAAGTGCGTTCGGCCAGTACCTCAACCGTGTTCACGTTGCGATCGAATGCCTCTACACCATCGATGATGCGCGGCTCTCGATCCCGGATGAAGAAGACTTCTCCGGTGGCGTACACCCACGTCACCCCCGGGTCCGGCTCAGAGCCGTCGGGCGCGGTCCCTGGGTAGTCTCCTACGACGACTTTTGATCCGATCGATTCGGTATACATGAGACCGGAGCGCGTGGTCACGATTCCTTCGGCTGCGGCTAGTGCTGCCAATCGAATCGGCAAGTGGATCGTTGCTACTCCTGGGTAGCAGTCTCGCATGGCGTCTTCGAGCATCCCGACGCCGACAGCGATGTTCTGCGGTGCCTCCGTGATGATCGTCGCTTCAGGCTGAAGCAGCGTATTACCGTCTTCAACCACCGTACCGGCAGCAAGATGCGGAAAAACGACCCCTTCGCCGTCCACTACTCCGGACCAAAACGCTGTTTCCACGAAACGAGATTCGGACCGAAGCAACGCCTGCTGATTCATGCTCGACAACTGATCCCACTGGCCCACCGGTGAGCAGTCGATACGGGAGTAGGCGGTGAACGCTGTAGCGCTGCGAACAGCCCATTCGGTCGTTGCGCTCTTTGGTGTCGGCGGCGGGGCCGTCTCGATTACTCCCGCGTTTTCAACGAGCGCTATGCACGGGTCGTAAGTGCCCGATGCTTCAGGACATAGCGGCTCCCACGTGATCCCCATCCGCCAGTGCGCACCTGCGGGAAGTTCCAGCGGCGTCGCTACGGACAGCAGACCGTACTGCGGAGCGGTGAACGGCAGCGTTCCGCTGTCGATCAACAATCTCCCTCGTGCCACTACCGTTCACCTCCCCCGATTGCTCTCATGGCCGCCAACGTCCTACGCCTCAGCGCAGGTGAGCGAACGCTGTCCGATCTCTCCCGATGGGCACAGAGCCACGGATACCACGCGGGACTCATGTCCCGGCTTGAGGATCGCAAAGCAGTCTTCTGCCCATGCGGCCGTGTGGTCGTTCGTGGAGTTGAGAACCGAGTCGCGAGTGACACCGAGGTCGAGTGACATGCCGTTGCCGCGAACAAACGTCCCCGGCGCGAACACGAGGTAATCCATCGTGTTGGGCCACGTGGTCAGCGGCGTCGCGCCACCTGGCGTCGCGGTTCCGGCTGCTCCTGTCTCGCGAACCTGCCAGTCTCCGACGAACTGCACGCGAGCGCCGCGCAGGTTGAACCAATCGGCAATCATGCCGTTGGTAACGCCGAATACGTCGATGCCTTCGCGGTTTGCCAGGTCCGCACGTACAACCGCGTTTGCCCAGCGTGGAAGTACAACCTCCATGATGGCGTCGGAACACATCGAGAACTTTTCTCGGTAGTCGACAATGCTCAATTCGATGGACTGAAGCAGTGCCGATGTGGTGGCTCCAAGCAGTCCGGTGTGGTCGACTGCGATCGATGGCGTGATCGGGTCTCCTGACCCTCCGCCATTGATCAGTACATCGATGATTCCGGCATTCGTGGCTTTGGCACGAATAGCGAACACCAGTCGTAGCCAATTGGCTACTAGCTCCGGATAAGCGTAGTCCACTAGGTTACCGGCGGTAACGCAGAATCCGTGGCAGTCGGCGCGACGATCTACAAACTCGGGGCACTCAAGTCGAACACACGGCTTGAATACCGAGTCCGAGTCGGCCGCATCGATGTCGTCCTGCTCCGTCCACTCCCAGACGATATCCGGAATCGACACGAGATCGCCGAAGCTCGGGGAAGTCGGGTACTGCACGCCGCCCCGGTTGAGTCCAACCGAAGGAAGGTCAATCATGCCGTCTTCACATACGATATTGAAAAAATCGTATGAGATCTCCGAAGGGGCGCACCAGCCTCCTGCGGCCGTGAGAATTTCTACGTCCGTCGCAGCGGTGAGAACGGCGTTCATTTCCTCCGGAGTTGAGTTCTCGTTCAGCGTGAAGTTGAACTCTCGTTGCAGGCTCGCAACAGGGTAGATATTCGGGTCTCCAGTCTTCGAGACCGGTAGCATCCGAGCGCGGTTGTGCATGGCCTTTGCCAGCGCATGAATGTTCTCAACTCGACCCCCCTGCGTGAACCCGGGGACGTCAGCGGAAGCGATGAGTACGGCTTCCGAGCGCTCTTCGTGCACGCCCGCGTCTGGAGCGTATTTGGCGATCTCTCCCAGACGGAGGCGCTTGTTCAGGTCGGTGCCTGGTTTCAGGTAGTCCGCAGCAAATGCCTGCATGGTCTGTGCCGTCTCCGACATGGCGTGCATCGCTGCCACAAGCGGAGCGTCTGACGCCGCTGCTACGGGCTCCCGATCGTTTTCGGGCACCTCCGACTGCTCATCGTCTCCGGCATTCTCGTCGGCCGCCTGCGCGTCTGCATCGGCCGATGGACGTACGGAATTTCGCAGTTCGGCAGCACGACGATCACGTTCCTGACGCTCCGTTTCGCGCGTTTCCGCAACCTCCTGAGCAGTCTTGATCTGATTCCCGAGAGATTCCAGCTCGGTCAGCGCCTCATCCGTCAGCCCGGTGCCGTCGCCGTACTTGTCATCGAAGGCGTCGCCCAACTTCGTCAACAGCTCCGACAGCTCAGCGTCGTTCATCTCCGCCAGTCGAGCGTTCAATTCCTTGGGGTCGTCTGGCAGGTCGAACCCGCCTCCACTGTTTTTCGGCATGTCATCCCTCTGTGTATTCGAGTAGATACTCGGATCATACATCGATTCGAAGGCTTTCTTTCGAGAAAACCTCCGGATCGATGGACTAATCTTGATTTGTTTCGGCCTTCGCAGGCGCAACGGGCGTCTGTCGGGATCGAGCCGTGGTCACGACTCCGCCACGTTGACGTGCGATAGCTGCTTGCTGTTCGGTTGAAAAGTGATTGATCGTCCCTTTTTTCTTGCTACCGCAGTTGCATCCCACGTGCTTCACCTCTCCCTATGACTTCACGCGCTGAGACGCGAAGCTGTGTACTCGTGATGCTCGATCGCGTCCAATAGACGCAGCAATGCGTTCGGCAGCGGCGTCAGCGCCGAACGCCCGTCTTGGAGCCTCTTTTACGACGCGCCCGAACCGAAGCGGTACCCGCACACCGGTGATCTGTCCTTGACGCATCGACATGAACGACCCGGAACGCTTCGGGAATCCAGGGACCGGAACCAGCAGTGCTCCGGCAAGTTCACGCTTCCCCGGACGCTCTCGGTGCGGACCCCAATCACCCGACAACTGACATGCCATCATCCGGCGGATTTGATCGGGGGTCACGTCAGGCAGCACTGCGCCAGCGATCCACACGCCCCGGGCATTCTCGCCCACGCGAACAGTCGCCACGACAGAGCATGAATTGTCGTAGTGTTCTCGACGCGCCGCGCCGACCACGCGAGGAGATGCCGACGCATGCCCGCAGTCCATCGTGACCGGTCCCGTTGCCACTCTGGAGAACCCGCCTTTACCGTCGTCTGCCAGCGTGACTCGGTTCATCCAAATTCCGTAGTCCACGTTTCCCATAGGCACCGTGACGCGCTTGTCCCGGATGCCTCGGTGCGCTACGTGTTTCGGTGCGAGGTAGCCGAAGAACCGGCCCTCATCGGTAACGGTGATCGCACCGATGTCGGGCTCCTCTTTCGGCTCATCGAACCATTCGACCGGCGGAAGGTCCGGGATCTCCATTGTGAAGCTCGAAGCAACTACAGGCATGTCCACGGATTCCGCTTCAACGGGCGTTCCCTCCGGAACAGGCTCATCCAAGTACAACCGCGCTTCGACATACGCAGGGATGTCAACGAGCGTTGCGGCGCGAATCCTGCCCGAGTGATAGATTTCCAGCTCCGGCATCATGCACTGGATATCCATCCCGGCACCATCTTCATAGGCGGCGTCGAGATCGGGCAATCCGTCATCGCTCAACGCGCATTCGTCCGGGAAGACATATTCAACCTCTAGGCCGCGCGGGTCCTCCGGATCGTCGGCATCGATCGATACCCCCGCCAGGAACCCGGGGTCATTCCGCGTACCCATTTGCTCAGCAGCGCGGCGGCCCCATTCCGTATCCAGGTTGAGCACACCGGTTCCGTGCAGCTCATTCCCTTTACGAGTAATCGTGTCGATACGCCCGACGTTCACAACCTTGTCCGTCGACATCCCTCCGTGGGACCGCTCGTACATCCACCCGAGAGGAATTTCTAGCGAAGCGGTATCTCCCAGAGACGGCCACGTAAGCGCTCCGCTCGCAAACTGCCGACCATCGCCCGTAGGTGTGCCTTCAACGACCAGGACGCCGGACCACGGGACCGTGTTGCGCATGGTCTCGGGAAGCTCGTTCGATGATTCTCCGCCGTCAGCTTCGGCGGCGTTCAGTGCTGCTACCTGCGATTCCGCGCCTTCGCGCGTTTCGTGACAGCCTTCAAGCTCGTTGTCATCGTCTTTGACCACTGCGAACTCACCAACGTTGCAGCGCGAATCACCCTCTACAATGCTCCAGGGCATGGCTTCATCTTCCTCTTGATATGCGGCGGCGTTCAGTGACAGCGTGCTTACAGAAGCTCCGAAATCGAGCGCTTCGGTGTCAATGATCGTGATTGTGGTACATCGGCAGTTGATCACCTCTTCCGGAGGCCCCGAAGGGTCACCGGGGAAATCGAGCGAAGCACGTCCGACCGTGAAAGGTTCGTTCAGTCCGACTACTTGCCCATCCGCGTCACGATGCGTCTCCCGAGTGCGTTCGTCATTCGCGGCCTGCCATCGTCGCGAGAACGCGTTAGAGCGCCCGAAAGCGCTTGCGGCGCGGCGTACGCTCGCGGCGTTCACAGTGTTCCTCGCGCCGTGGCTCTCGGTCCGTGCAATGACCCGTGCTCGTGGCTCTGTGACCCCGGCGGCGGCCCGTACCCTGGTAGCTATGTCCGGAATCGATTCTCCGGCGGCGAGACCTTCAGCGATCGCTGCTCGTGCATGAAACCACAGCTCGTTTCCGATGCCGACAAGACGATTCTGTGCTTGCGCCATGTACCGCTGAGTATCCAACGGTTCATTCAGAAACGGCTGATCTCCGATCACGGATATGAGCGCCTGTGCAGTCTCCTCAGAAGCAGCAGACATAGACAACGCAAGGAACGGCAGCAGCGTCCCGACCACGTAGGCTTCCCACAGAGCAGTGATCCTGTCAACGTCGGCCGGAGTAAGCGACGATAGATCAGCATCATCAATGCCGCTCTCTTCGATGACCTGGGCAATCACTTCAGCAAGGCAGGACGACACCAACGCTTCAAATGCTGTGACAGCATTCTCCAGCTCTTCCAGCGACTGCGGTTCTATCTCAGCCATAGCTAGAACTCCTCAGAAGTTGCTGCGCTTGAGCGGACACATCTTCCGGAGCCTGATCGCTGATCTCGGTCTCTTGCGTTTCGGTCAGATCGGGATTATCGATGTCGACAGCGCCCGACTCCTCTTCCGTGGTGATCGTCTCGTTCACGATGCTGAGTCGACGCTTCAGATCAATGATGCGCTCTAGCTCATCTTCGTCAGGCTGGTCGGAAGCCGAGAAGCCCAGTTCACGCAACAACGCAGCTCCGGTCAACTCGCCCCGGTCGTAAGCTTCGATCGCCTCATTCGACCGGTCAGGACGCATGACAATCTCAGAAGGGTCGTACCAAATGACCGGACGGCCACCCTGCGGTCCGACGATCGCTCTGCCTTCTGCTTCTAGCGTTGGGTATAGGTAACCCTCTGTGAAGGCGTGACAGATCATCTCCATGTCGGGCGTGATGTGCACTTTGATGCCCGACTCTTCGATTTGCGCCGCGCCCCAGTGATTCATGTTACCGAGTCCGGTTAGCTGTTCGGCTGGAATGTCGAGCGCCGTTGCCAGGCGGGTCACGGCCGCTGCACGTTGATCGAGCATTCGCTCAGAGAACGGGTTAGAGAAGTCGATCACTTCGATGAGGTCGGACACCCGAATGTCGGAGTCTCCGAGATCAGCTCCGATCGGAATCTTGATCGCTGCTTGTGCGCTCGTGGGGTCCGCAATGCCCTTTGATCCGACATCAACGAGAATCTGTGCGAACGGGTCGACCGACTCAGCACTGACCGGCGTAGGTAGGTCCGGGAAGCTCAGTTTCCCTCTGTCATACAGGATCACACCGTTTGCAGCCATGCGCGAGATGGTCTCCGCTATGATCCGGCGATTGATGAGATCCAGCTCTTTCATCGCGCTGAGTGCGTACGCAGCGCGTGACGTTGCTTTCCACCCCCACCGGGGATGGGGACGCCAGAAACGGACTACAAGCGTGTCGTCTGGAAGCGTCGCCCAGGCGCGGACACTCTCCC
>Ga0206101_1000040_pt1 | contig 62000 bp, 61 predicted proteins | sample 1B0metagenome_FD_148613 | JGI IMG/M metagenome (GOLD analysis project Ga0206101, IMG submission 148613) | Enriched microbial communities from leaf-cutter ant dump, University of Wisconsin, Madison, United States - 1B0 | ecosystem: Environmental > Terrestrial > Nest > Insects nest > Nest dump... | reverse complement strand
TGCCTGCACCAAGGCGATCGAGGACATTTCCGGCGATGTCAAGATCAACCCCCTGCCGCACATGCCGGTGATGAAGGATCTCGTCCCCGATCTCACGCATGTCTATGCGCAATACGCGACGATCGAGCCGTGGCTGAAAACCGAAAGCCCGCCGCCGAGCCGCGAGCACCTGCAATCGTCCGAGGACGCCAACAAACTGAACGGCGAGGACGGTCACGGCCCCGCCGCCTGCATCCTGTGCTTTTGCTGCTCCACCTCCTGCCCCAGCTATTGGTGGAACGGTGACCGCTTTCTCGGCCCCGCGATCTTGTTGCAAGCCTATCGATGGATCGCCGATACGCGCGACGAGGCCGCCGGCGAGCGCCTGGACGCGCTGGAAGATCCCTTCCGCCTGTACCGCTGCCATACCATCATGAACTGCACCAATACCTGCCCCAAGGGCCTGAACCCCGCCAAGGCGATTGCGGAGATCAAAAAACTGATGATCCAGCGCAAAGTTTAAAACGCCAACAAAACGAAAAAAGCCCCGCACAAACAGGCGGGGCTTTTTTCGTTTTCACAGGTACCTGATCATCCGGGCGCGGGCGGAGAAGGATTTTTCGGCGCGGGATTCTTCGGCGCAGCGGACGCATCCTTTTCCGCTTTGCCGGCGCTTTTGTTCTGGAAGCGCTTTTTCAGCCAGCCGCCAAGGGAACGCGCCGTGTTTTTTGCCGCCGCCGGTTTTTCAGGCGCGGCAGCGGGCACGGTATTGCCATCGGAAGACGGGCGTATTTTTGGCCGCATTTTTTGCAACCTGGCCGCAGCCGCACGGCGCATGCCCTTCAGCCCGCGCGCCGCAAGGGCAAAAGGCAGCACGGCCATGCCCATCACGGCAAGCGCAATATATTCCTTGTTTTTATAAATCGCATGAGCCGCCACAAACCCCGCCGCGCCGACGGCGGCGCCCAGCACCAGCCCCGCTGCCGCGCCGCCCGTACCCAGCAAGACGGCCCCCGCGGTGCCGGCAGCAACCGATGACGTCGCCCCGAACCATGCGCCGCCCAGCGCGCCCGCGACGGGAACCGTCAGCGCCGTGTAAAGCGCGACGCTTTCGAAACGTTCCTTGAATGTCTTTTTATATGCCATGATTATTCATCCTTAATATATTTATCAATTTTTGGAAGGAGAGCCGGACAAATCACCCCTTCGGTTTCGGGAATTTTACCGGCACCGGCGTGCCACGCTTGTCCACTTTCTGCGGCAGGATTTCCTCTTCCAGCCGCGCGATGCGGTCGGCCATTTGCTGCATGCGCGCCGTCATTTCATTAAAGGCCGCCATGATGGTGATCTGCTCCGCCGACAGGGCGGAAGCGCTGTTAAAACCGACATCCGCCGCCGTGCAGATCTCCGCACCGATCAAATCCTCTTTCTGCGGAGCATAAGCGACAACGCCGTTTTTGACAAACAGCCCCTGCGTCACCGCCATGGCGATGAAAATCGTGGCATTCGGCGCCTCTTCCGCCGGGGTTGCGCCGCGGGCGGTCAGCGCCGCGTAGATGCCGCGCGCTTCCGCCGCCGTGCGCGGGTAGAAGACGAGCGTCCTGCCCGCGATATCCGCTTCCGTCAGGCGCGCGGGCGCGGCGGCCATATTCTCGGGGATATAAAAACTGGGGAAATCATCCACGGAGCAGAGAAGCCCGTCGTCGCGGCGGCTCTCCAGCACCATGATCGTGTTATCGGTATCAAGGTAAATGCAGCCCTTCACGGCTGTGTCCATCTGGGCGGCATATTCGGACTGGTAATAGCGAAACCCCATCGCCTGCAATTGCTGCGCGATGAATGCCGCTTCATGCGCCGTTTCGGGTTCGAAAACCAGCCGTTCCTGCGCGCGGCTGCAAAAATCCGCCGACAGCGGCGCGCGGTTGACCTGCCTCCGGCTCACGGTCTGCGCCCTCCAAGACCGGAAGGATTGCGCAGCTGCGGCTTTTCAACATTGCCGGGGCCCATATCCTGCCGAATATCGTCCAGGCGTTTTTCGATATGGTCAAGACGCTCCGCCATCTTGTTGAAAAGATCCAGCATGAAAAGCTGGTCGGGCGTGAGGAACGTATCATCGAGATGTTCCGCCATGCAGGCCAGCGTACCGAGCGGCGGCTTGATTTTCTTTTCATCCGGCGCGCAGAAAAAACGGCCGTTATAAACGCCAAGCCCCTTGTCGCACATGCCGTTCAGCGTCAACGGCTCTCGCGACGGCGCATCGTCGCGCTTGAAGCCTTTGCGGATCAGCTTGTCCAGAAGATTGCGCGCCTCGCTTTGCGTTTTAGGGCTAAAAACCAGAAGGCGGTCGAAACTGTCCTCGTATGAAATACGTTTTTTATTTTCTTTCATAGCCCTTTCCCTTCAGGCCCTTGCGCTGTACCGCCGGTTTTTCGATCGCCTGCGGGCAGACCTGCTGCTCGATGCGGTCGATTTTCTCCGCCAGCGCGTCGATGCGCGCGCTCATCTGGTTGAACAAATCCAGCATCATCCGCTGCACGGGCGGCAGGTAATCACTGTCGATCTGGTCGATGGTGCACATCCAGTTGCCGCGCGGCGCACCCTTCCAGTCGCGGTTCGGGTTGCAGAAAAACTCGCCCTCCAAAACGCCGATGCCGTCCTTCACCATATTTTCCGCTGTCAGCGGTGTGGAGGATTTTGCGCGGGGCGTAAACCCCGCATCGCGCAGCTTGTTCAACAGTTCTTCCGCATCCGCGGCCGTCAGGGGATAAAAAAACAGGAACTTGCCCTGCACCGTTTCAATACTGACTTTATCTGTGTTCTCCTGCATCACATGCCCCCCTTGCCGGGCGGGCGCATTTTGGGCGCGGATTTTTGGATGGTTTCGGGGCCAAGGCGCCGCTCAATACGGTCCATCTGTTCTTGCAGGGCGTCCAGCCGCGTCATCAGCGTATTGAACATGTCCGCCATTTTGCGCGCCGGCAGCGGCATATCGCTTTCGTCCAGCTGGTGCACCGTGCAGGGAATATTGCTTTCGTTTTTGGACGGGTTGTAATACATCTTCCCGTGATCGAGCAAAATCCCCGTCCGCACGCATTCATTGACCTTGACCACATCCGTCGTGCCGTCCGACCATTTAAAGCCCATGGCGAAAACACGCTCCTGTATCGCGATCGCTTCTTCCGGCGCGGCCGGCGCGAAAACCAGACGGTGCGTCAGAGCATATGCGCGGGTAATTTTCTGCGGTTCGGACATAGGGCTCCGATACTGAAGATATTGTTTTTGATGAATAATGCGAGTCTATACATAAAGGCGTGACAAGCTTATGTCAATATATTCCAGGCCTTGTGCGGGCGGAATATAATTTTTTTTCGGGAAATTTAAGTCATTAAAATCAATAACTAAGTTTAAACTCTCCCTTTCAGGCTGACAAAGGGGGCTTTTTGCGGCAGTATTTTCGGCATCCACGGTATGCAAAAAGGATAAAGCCGATGACCACTGCCGATGCGATCAAAGCCGCACATTCGGATAACGTGAAGGCTTGCGCCGCGCTGCTGCAAAATGCCGCCGGAACGGGGCTGCCCAAAATGGCGGTGATTTTAGGCTCCGGCCTTGGCGGTCTTGGGCAAAAGCTGCAAAACGCCGTGACCGTCCCCTATGGCAACCTGCCGGGCTTTCCCCTCCTCACCGTCGCGGGGCATCAGGGCGAAGTCGGCATCGGCAGCCTGGGCGGCACGGATGTGATTTTACTGAAGGGCCGCAAGCATTTCTATGAAACGGATGACAGCTACCCCTTGAAGACCATGATCCGCAGCCTGAAGGCGGCGGGGGTGGAGACACTTTTCATTTCCAACGCAGCGGGCAGTCTGCGCCCCCATATTAAAGTCAGCGAGCTGATGGCGATCACCGACCATATCAATTATATGGGCCTGAACCCCCTGGTCGGCCCGAACGACGACGACTTCGGCCCGCGCTTCGTGCCGATGACCGATGCCTGGGACCCCGCCCTGCGCGCGATCTTGAAGGTCGCGGGCAAAAAATGCGGCGCGCCGCTGCATGAAGGCGTTTACATCGCCTTTCGCGGTCCGACCTTTGAAACCCCCGCCGAAATCCGCATGGCGCAAACCCTGGGCGCGGATGCCGTCGGCATGTCGAGCGTGCCCGACTGCATCATCGCCCGCCATTGCGGCATGAAGGTTGTCGGCTGTTCGATGATCACCAATATGGGCGCGGGCCTGTCGGACGAACAGTTGAGCCACGACCACACCATGGCGATGGCCGCCGCCGGCGCCGCGCATTTCGAGGCGCTGGTCGAAACTTTTGCCAAAGAGGTTTACGGATAAATGAAATTTATCGACTGGCCATCCCCGAATTTCAACGACCGTGTTGACGGTGAAAAACCCTCCATGCTGGTTCTGCATTTCACCGGCATGCGCTCCACCGCCGACGTGCTGGAAAGGCTATGCGATGACACGCGCGAGAAAAAGGTCAGCGCCCATTACCTGATCGACGAGGCGGGCAATATCTACAGTCTCGTCCCCGAGGGTAAACGCGCCTGGCATGCGGGCGTTTCCTATTGGCACGGCAAGCGGGATATAAATTCGGCTTCCATCGGGATCGAGATTTCCAATCGCAAGCACCAGCCCTATACGCCCGAACAACTGCTGTCGCTGACCATTCTGTGCCAGGACATCATGGCGCGGCACAGCATCAAGCCGGAAAACGTCGTCGGCCATTCCGATATCGCGCCCGACCGCAAACAGGACCCGGGCTATCATTTCCCGTGGCAAAAAATGGCGCAACATGACATCGGCCTTTTTCCAAAACCGACGATCATGGATAAATTCAATGCCGCCGCCGTCGCAAAGAAGCCGGCAGAGCTGAAAAAGCTCTTCCAAAAGGCGGGATACCGCGCCGAAGCCTTCGGCCCCGACAAGCCTACACTGGAACAGCTTGTCAATGCCTTTCAGCAACGCTACGAGCAGGACGCCTTCAAAAATCCGCAGAAAACGCCGGGCGTCGCCACCAAGGATACCGTCGCCATGCTGCGCGCCGTCGCGCGCATCAACAGCCGCCGGCAGCCCAAGCGGTAATGCGGATCATCCACGCCCCTTCCCCCAGTTTCAACGAACGCGCGGACGGCCGCGCCGCGCATATCCTCGTCATGCATTACACCGATCTGCCCGACGGCAAAACATCGGTCGACTGGATGCGCGATCCCGAAAAAAAGGTCAGCAGCCATTACATGGTCGATACCGACGGCACGATTTACCGTCTGGTGGATGAATCGAAACGCGCCTGGCATGCGGGTGTGTCGTACTGGCAAGGCGAAACAGATCTTAATTCCGTCAGCATCGGGATCGAGGTGCAGAACACGGGGCACAGCCTCGGCTATGTGCCGTTTCCGGACCGGCAGATCGACGCGCTGCGCGCACTTGCCGCCGACATCATCAGGCGCAACGGCATTTTGCCGCGCCATGTGCTGGCCCATTCCGATATCGCGCCCTTGCGCAAGATCGACCCCGGGCACCTCTTCCCGTGGCATGCGCTGGCGCAGGACGGCATCGGCTTCTGGCCGAAGGAATCCGCACCCGAAGCGCATCCCGATGACATACTGCATATTCTGGGCGATTTCGGCTATGACACCGCCATCCCCTTTGAAAAGCTGATCGAAGCCTTCCAGCGCCATTTCGAACCGGAGGCCTTTACCGGTGCTCAAGCCCCCGGCATCCTCACCCCGCGCACCCTGCAACGCATCGGCGGCATGACCGGCTGCTGACGCACGGCGCAATCCTTTGCTTGCCCGAATCTTTAATCCCGACTACCCTGCAAGCGCCAGAAGGTCGGATGACCGCGTGCCTGCAAAGGCCCGAGGAAAGTCCGGGCTTCACGGAAACACGGTGCCGGATAACGTCCGGGCACAAGGCGGCTTGCCCGTTTTGTGACGGCCAGTGCAACAGAAAACATACCGCCCCTTCGGGGGTAAGGGTGAAAAGGTGCGGTAAGAGCGCACCGCCAGACCGGTAACGGGATGGGCATGGTAAACCCCACCGGAAGCAAGACCAAATAGGGAAAACACGCAAAGCTTGCTTTGCACGGCCTGTTTCCGGCCGCGTTTTCCGGGTCGGTCGCTGGAGGCGTCAGGCAACTGCCGCCCGAGATGAATGGTCATCCAGGCAGGGATCAAACCCTGTCTGACAGAACCCGGCTTACAGACCTTCTGGCCTTTTTTTCTTTCTTCAAAAAAGCTATTATTACAATATGTTAATTAGATGATTGACATATTATATGAATCCCGCTAGTCTGGCGGCGCATAAAAACGCCCTTGCCCGGAAAAAACGCCATGGAAGAAAAGCTGATCATACTGAACGATTACACCCTCATCCAGAAAATCGAAACGCAGCCGGACATCACCCTCGAGGGTTACAATGTCCTGCTTCGAAGCCGTTCACAAACGACGCGCACCTTTAATTTTCTTGCCGCGCAATTGACGACGACAACGCGCGACTACGCCTATGCAGACAGCTCGGGCGGCGGCGCGACGGTGGCAACGCAAACCTTCATCCAGAATTTCGAAGACATGCAGTCTCCGCGCGAAATCGCCTATATGCACGCAGCACTGATGGCGCTGGGCGGCAAGCCGCCGCCGCTGGAAGAAGTCACCGGCGGCCTCAATAAAAAAAGCGGCCTGGGCAGCCTGCGCAATGCTTGAACAAGGATAAAGCCATGACTGAGGAATTTAAAAAGGTAAACGATCATACCCTGCGCGTGACGGAGGATATCTCCCTTTCCGACGTTCACGGCACCAGCTATTACAATCAACATACGCAAAAATCCCAGTTGATGCGTATTTTCAATTTCCGTTCGGCACAGATCACCACGATCGCCCAGCAGGCGAGCTATGTGATCAGCACGAGCGGCAACGGCGGCAGCGGCGCGGCGAATTCGACGCAAATGTCGGTGCAGAATTTCGACGATGTGCAATCGCAACTGGAAATCGAACTTATGCATGCGAAACTGAAAGAACTCGGCGGCAAGCCGCCGTCGCTGGAGGACCTGCGCGGCGGATTCACCAAAAAGCCCGGCCTTGGCGCCGCGCGCAACGGTTGAAGGCTCGCCCCATGAAAGAGCGTTTCGAGAAAATAAACGATTACACGATCGCCCATGTGGTGGAGATGGCCCATACGGAAAAAACCTATTCCAACACGCTCGAAAAACGTTGCGTGGAACTGACGCGGATTTTCAATTTCGAATCCGCGCAGGTCACCACCGTCGGCACGTCGGCGACCGTCACCTGGCCGCGCGCCGGCTATAGCGGCGGGTCGGGTGTCAGCGATTCAATGCAGACAGTCATTACGGATTTTGCCGATCTTTCTTCCGAACGGGAGCTTCGGCGCATGCATGCCCAGTTGCGCAGTCTTGGCGGCAGCCCGCCGCCGCTGGAGGATGTCGTCCGCCTGATCAAAAAACCCGCGCTCAGCGCGCGGGCGCAGGGCATGCCATGACGGTATCCTATAAAAAAATCGCCGACGACGTTATCGCCGCGACCTACGACCTGCAACAGGACAAGGACTGGGGCGCGCCGCGGATCAGCCGTATTTTCAATTTCACGGCGCAACAGGTTGTAACGCTGTACGAGCGCGGCGGTCTGCAGGAATATACCATTCCCAAAGGATCCGATTACGGCTCCAGTTCGACGGGGCGCAGCGTTGCCGTTACGGCTGCCATGCAAGTGCAGAATTTCGATGAACTGCCCAATCAGGACGACATTGCGCAAATGCATGCGGCATTGATCCGGGAAGGCGGCCAGCCGCCCGCGCTGGAAAACATTCTGGGCCGCCTGAACAAATCCAAACCGGGACTGAAAGCGTAAGAGCATGACGATGGAAGAAAAATTTTCAAAACTGAACGATTACACCCTGCGCGTGACGGCGGAGGAACGCAACGGTTACCGCCGCGAGGGCTATACCAAACTGTTCAACTTTCTGGCGCGGCAGGTGACAACCACGCATCGCGACTGGCTATTTGAAGACCGCGGCAGCAGCGCCGCGGGCGAGGCCGCCATGGCCGCCACGACCATCGTCGAAAGTTTCGACGACCTGCCGGGGACGGGCGAGGTCGCGTTGATGCATGCCAAGCTGCAAGAACTGGGCGGCCAGCCGCCCGCGCTGGATACCGTTCTGCCGCCGCGCCTGCATAAAAAATCCGGCACGCCCGGCCTGCATAACTGAACACGCGCATAGCTGAACATGGAAAAGATAGTTGACGTAAACATGCAAACCGAAGATGACAGCCCCGAAATCTACAGCAAACTCAATGACTATACGCTGAGCGTCGTCACCGACTTCGTGCGCCAGGCCGAAGCGGATCCGGAGCTGCGCCGTATTTTCAATTTCAAGGCGCGGCAGGTGACGACCATTTATTCGATGTGGTACGGACACGCCGTTACGTCCAATATGGAAACGCAAAGATTCAGCGACCTCGACAGCCTGGAGGAAGTCGCCGGCATGCGTGAAAAACTGATCAGGCTGGGTGGCCACCCGCCCGAACTGACGCCGCCCGCCGCGCATCACCATAAGCCCGGTTTGAAAACACCCGGGCATTCTTGAAAAAACCTTTCAAAATCAGGCTTTTCTATCCCCGCTCGATTGACGCTGCGCGGTGCGCGGTGTAATGTGAAAGAGAACGTGCGCGTTGGGGTTTTGTGCGCGTTCCGCGAGATGACAGTTTTGGGGTTTTTGTTTTCGGGATGATGTCTTCGGAAAAACGCACAGCGGCCGACACGCCGCAGCATATTCCCGTGATGCTGGACGAAGTGCTGCAGGCGCTGCGCCCGCAGGACGGCGGCGTCTATGTCGACGGCACCTTCGGCGCCGGCGGCTATACCCGCGCGATCCTGGAAAGCGCGGATTGCACTGTCTGCGGCATCGACCGCGATCCCGAAGCCTTCGCCCGCGCCAAGGCGCTGCAACGCGATTTTCCGAACCGTTTCATTCCCCTGCACGGCTGTTTCGGCGATGTCGAACAACTGCTGGAAGGCGCTGGTGTCGCCGGCATTGACGGTTTTGTGCTGGATATCGGGGTTTCCTCCCTCCAGCTGGCTACCGCCGGCCGCGGTTTTTCGTTCCAGCAGGACGGGCCGCTGGATATGCGCATGAGCCTCGACGGCCTCAGCGCCGCCGATGTCGTCAACGACGCAAGCGAGGCGGAACTGGCGGATATTATTTATACTTATGGCGAGGAACGCGCCGCCCGCCGCATTGCGAAAGAAATCGCCGCCGCCCGCGCGAAAGAGCCCGTCACCACCACGAAACAGCTGGCCGATCTCGTCCACCGCGTCCTGCCGATGCACGGCGGCATGAAAACCGATACCGCGACCAAGACTTTCCAAGCCCTGCGCATTCATGTGAACGACGAGCTCGGGGAGCTGGAACGCGCCATGCAGGCCGCGGAAAACATCCTGAAACCGGAAGGCCGGCTTGTCATCGTCACCTTCCACTCGCTGGAGGACTGGCGGGTCAAAAATTTCCTGCGTGAAAAATCGGGCCATGTCAGCGGCACGTCGCGCCATCTGCCCCCCGCCGCCGCAGAAACACCGCCCGTTATTTTCCGGCTGGAGAATAAAAACGGCGTCGCGCCGTCGGCGGCGGAAGTCGCGCGCAATCCGCGCGCCCGCTCCGCCCGCCTGCGCGCGGGCATCCGCACGCCGTACCGCAAAACCGCGAAAGGCGGTGCGGCATGACCAAAACGGCCTGTCTGTGGTTCGCCCTTTGCGTCATTGTGGGCGGATTTTTGTTCCAGACGACGCAGCGCGTCAACGATGGCCGCCAGCGCCTCGCCGCCTTGACGCAGGACATCAAGACCGAAGAGGAAAGCCTGCGTGTGCTGCAAGCGGAATGGAGCTATCTCAACCAGCCGGACCGTCTGGAAAAACTAAGCCGCGAATATCTGAAGCTCAGCCCCATGAAGGGCCAGCAATTCGCCCGCACGGACAGCATCCCGCTGCGCCCGCAACTTGCCGTGCCGGTTGCGGAAACCGAGGCTCTGCTGACCGCCGCCGCGCTGGCGGCACCCGAAACGCTGGCCGCCGCGCCGCGCGTGCCGGTCAGAAAACCGCCGCTACGCGCCGCCGTCCTGCACAGTACAGACGCGGCAACGCCTGTCGCTGCCGACGTACCGCCGCCCGTAAAAACCGTCCGAACCGCCGCACCGCCCCTCGCGAGCGCGCCCGTGGCGGAAGCGGCTGCGACGCGCAACTTCAGCGACGTCATCCACGCACTGGGAGTAGCGGGCCGATGACGGATTATTCCGGCAAAAGAGGGGGAAGTATTCACGGCACACAATCGCGCCTGCTCGGTCAGTCCAAGGCGCGGCTCTTCGTCGTCATCGCCGTTTTTCTCATCGGCTATCTGGCCATCAGCCTGCGCCTGATCGACCTCACGCTCTTGCGCCAGACGGCGGCGGAACGCATGGCGGAAGAAGCCCAAAGCCCCGAAAAACCCGCAGTCGCCCGCGCCTTGCGCGGCACCATCAAGGACCGCAACGGAGAGCTGATGGCGACCTCCCTCAGCATGGCCTCCGTCTACGCCGATGCGACGCTGATCGACGATCCGAAAACGGTGGCATTGGCGCTTGCCGCCCTGCTGCCCGACGAAAAAGAATCCGATCTCGCCGAAAAACTGTCATCGGGCCGGCGCTTCGTCTGGATCGCGCGCAACATCACGCCGCGCCAGCAATATGCGATCAACGCGCTGGGCCATCCCGGCATCGGGTTCAAGGAAGAAAGCAAGCGCATCTACCCCCACGGCCGCCTGACGGCGCATGTGCTGGGTTATACCGACGTGGACGGCAAGGGAATTGCAGGCGTTGAAAAAGAACACGACAAATTGCTGGCCGAAGGCGAAGAAGACCTGACGCTCAGCATCGATTTGCGCATCCAGCACCTGATGCACCGCGAACTTTCCGCCGCCATGAGGAAATTCAGCGCCAAGGCGGGCGTCGGCATGGTGATGGACGTCAATAACGGCGAGATCATCGCCATGGTCTCCCTGCCCGATTTCGACCCCTATCATGCTGGCAATGCCGACGAGGAGGCGCGTTTCAACCGCGCCGCGCTCGGCGTCTACGAAATGGGATCGACCTTCAAGCTCTTCCCCATCGCCGCAGCGCTCGACAGCGGCGATGTGCATTTCGGCACCATGATCGACGCAACGGAGCCGATCAAATCCGGCCGCTTCCGCATTTCGGATTACCATGCCAAGAAACGCCCCCTGAGCGTGCCGGAGATTTTCATTTATTCCTCCAACATCGGCACGGCGCGTATCGCGCAATCGATGGGCGAAAACGGCCTGAAGGATTTTTACGGCAAGCTCGGCTTTTTCGAGCGCGCGCCGCTTGACCTGCCCGAACGCGGTCAGCCGCTTTATCCGCGGCCGTGGCGCGATATCAATACGTTGACAGCCGCCTACGGGCACGGTATCGCTGTCAGCCCCGTGCATTTGATGCGCGCGGCGGCGGCGCTGGTGAACGGCGGCATCCTCATCACCCCGCACCTGACGCCGCAAAAAAGCGGCACGCCCAGGGGCCCCCGCGTCGTGAAGGACGCAACGGCGGAAAAAGTCAGGCAACTGCTGGAACTGGTCGTTGCGGGCGGCACGGGCAGCAAGGCGCGGGTGGAAGGCTATGCCGTCGGCGGCAAGACCGGCACGGCGGACAAAACGCAAGGACGCGGCTACAGTAAAAACGCGCGGCTGTCGTCCTTCCTCGGCGTTTATCCGATCCATACGCCGCGCTATGCGGTGCTGGCCATTCTGGACGAGCCGCAGGGTATCAAGGAAACGTATAATTACGCGACCGGCGGCTGGACGGCCGCGCCCGTCGTGGGCCGCGTGATCGAGCAAATGGCGCCGCTCTACCAGATCGCGCCGGAGGAAGCGGGCGGCAGCAGGCCGAACATCGTCGATATCATGGCCCGCTACCTGAAGGAAAAAACGGAAGGAAAAAGCATTGTCGCTGTTGGAACTGATCGATAACGCGGCGGGCGTGCGCATCAGCCACCCCGACCGCGCCGCGGACGTGCATATCGCCGGCCTGACGGCGGATTCGCGCGACGTGCGCGAAGGCTTCGTTTTCGCGGCCTTCCCGGGCGTCAAGGTGGACCGCCGCGCCTTTATCGACGATGCCATCGCGCGCGGCGCGGCCGCCGTCCTGGTGCCCGCCGGTACCGCCGTCAACAACAATGACGTGATCGTCATCGAAGATCCCAACCCGCGCCGCCGTTTTTCATTGATGGCCGCGAAATTCTACGGCCGCCAGATGGACGTCATCGCCGCCGTCACGGGCACGAACGGCAAAAGTTCCACCGTCAATTTCTGCCGCCAGATCTGGCAGGCGATGGACCATGCCGCTGCAAGCCTCGGCACCATCGGCATTGAAGCGGCGGGCGGCAATATCTCCGGCATCAGCCGCCCCGGCCTGTTGACCACGCCCGATCCCGTCGTCTTGCATGCGGAAATCGCGGAGTTGGAAGCCGCAGGCGTGACGCATCTCGCCTTTGAAGCCTCCAGCATCGGGCTTGACCAGTACCGTCTGGACGGCGTGCATGTCACCGCCGCCGCCTTTACGAATCTGACGCGCGACCATCTGGATTACCACGGCACGATGGAAAAATATTTCGAAGCCAAATCGCGCCTGTTCAGCGACGTGCTCGCGCCGAACGGCGTCGCCGTGATCTGCATGGGCACGCCGGAGGCGGAAAGGCTGCGCGACATATGCCAAAAACGCGGGTTGCGCGTGATCGAGACCGGTATCGGCGCACGGGATATTTGCCTGAACGCGCGCAAATCCCTGCCCGCCGGCCAATATATCGATATCACAGTCTTCGGGGAACGCTATAAGCTGGAGCTGCCCCTTGTCGGCGATTTCCAGGCCCTGAACGCGCTGACGGCGCTGGGCTTGGTGCTGGCCGCCGATCCCGGCAACCCGGCCCTGCACATGCAGGGCGTGCAGGCGCTGGAGCGCCTTTCCAGCGTGCGCGGGCGCCTTGAATTCGCCGCCCGCCTGAAAAACGGTGCGGCCGTTTACGTGGATTACGCGCATACGCCGGACGGGCTGGAAACCATGCTGAAATCCCTGCGCCCGCATACGCAGAACAGGCTGCATGTCGTTTTCGGCTGCGGCGGCGACCGCGACCGCGGCAAGCGCCCGATGATGGGCGAGATCGCGGCGCATCTGGCCGATATCGCGATCGTCACCGACGACAACCCCCGCACGGAAGACGCCGCCTCCGTGCGTAGCGAGGTCATGCAAGGCTGCCCCGATGCCGTCGAAATCGGCGGGCGGCGCGACGCCATTCGCGCGGCGGTGAAAAACCTGCAAGCGGGCGACGTGCTGGTCATCGCCGGCAAGGGTCATGAACAGGGCCAGATCATCGGCACGGAAGTACTGCCCTTCGACGATGTCACGGAAGCCAAACACGCGGTACTGGAGCTGAACGTATAAAATGACGATGCAAACAAAAAAAACCATCTGGACATCCACGGACGCCGCCGCTGCGACAAGTGGCACGGCCACGGCGGATTTTGCCGCAACGGGTATTTCGATCGACACGCGCAGCCTGCAACCGGGCGACTTGTTCATCGCGCTGAAGGGCGACAGCCTTGACGGCCACAATTATATCGGCAACGCCTTTGCCGCCGGCGCATCAGCCGCCATGGTGAATAAAAATTACGATGCCGCTGCGGCCAAAGGCCCGCTGCTTGTCGTGGACGACACGATGCGGGCCATGGAAGCCCTCTCCCGCGCCGCCCGCGCCCGCGCAACGGGCAGGATTATCGGCGTTGCGGGCTCCGTCGGTAAAACCGGCACCAAGGAAATGCTGGCTACGCTCTTCGGCGCGCTCGGCAGCGTGCATGCTTCCAAGAAAAGCTTTAACAACCACTGGGGCGTGCCGCTGTCGCTGTCGGGCCTTGCGGCCGATACCGATTTCGGCGTTTTCGAAATCGGCATGAACCATCCGGGCGAAATCCTGGGCCTTACCGATCAGGTGCGTCCGCATATCGCGATCATCACTACGATCGACCAGGAACACATCGAGTTTTTTCAAAACGGGCTGGACGGCATTGCCGATGCCAATGCGGAAATCTTTACCGGCATGGACGCCGCCGGCATCGCCGTTTTGAATCGAGACAATCCCTACTTCGCGCGGTTGAAAGCCGCCGCCGAAAAACAGGGCATCGGCACGGTCTACGGTTTCGGCGAGGATGAGGATGCCGATGCGCGGCTGGTCGACTGCGCCCTGCATGCCGACAGCAGCCGCGTGACGGCGGATATTCTGGGCGAGCGCGTGAAATACAGGCTGCTCATCCCCGGCAAGCATATCGTGATGAACTCGCTGGGCGCGCTGGCGGTGGTGAAAGCGACGGGCGGCGATTTGCAAAAGGCCGTGGAAGCCTTTCAGACCGCAGAGGCCGTCCAGGGCCGCGGCAACCGCTATAGCGTCACGCTGGCGGAAGGCGCCGCGCCCGTCACGATCATCGACGAAAGCTATAACGCCAATCCGGCCTCCATGCAGGCCGCCTTCCAGGTCTTCGGGCTGGTGGAACCGCAAGACGGCGGCCGCCGTATCGCCGTGCTGGGCGACATGCTGGAACTGGGCAAGCACGGCCCGCAGCTGCATGCCGATCTTGCCAACCCGCTGCTGCGCGCCAAGACGGACAAGCTTTACTGCTGCGGCCCGCTGATGGACGCGCTGTATCAGGCCCTGCCCGCCGACTGGCGCGGCGCCCATGCCAAGGACAGCAAAGTGCTGGCCGATATCGTCCGCGACGCCGTCAAGCCCGGCGACGTGATTCTCGTCAAGGGATCGGCGGGCAGCAAAATGGCCTACGTCATCGAAGCCATTGCCGCCCTGCAAAACAACGCCGTTCAGAAAGACGGCCAGAAAGACAAACAACATGCTTTATAACCTTCTTTATCCGCTGGGCCAGGACTTCCTGTTCTTCAACCTGTTCAAGTACCTGACCTTCCGCACGGGCGGCGCGATGATGACGGCGATGATCATCACCTTCCTGATCGGCCCGGCGGTCATTCGCTGGCTGAAGCAGCGCCAGAAGGAAGGCCAGCCCATCCGCAACGACGGCCCGGAAGAACACCTGAAGAAAAAAGGCACCCCCACCATGGGCGGCCTGATGATTCTTTTTTCCGTCACGGTTTCCACCCTTTTATGGGTGGATATCGCCAATCCTTACATGTGGATCGTGCTCTGGGTGTTTCTCGGTTACGGCGCCATCGGCTTTGCCGACGACAATGCGAAACTGACGCGCAGCAGCCACAAAGGCATCCCCGCAAAGCTGCGCGTACTGCTGGAGGTCGCCATCGCGCTGGTCGCGGTGCTCTGCGCCATGCTGCTGACCACGGGGCCGGAGATGAGCGGCGCGCTGGGTAGCAGCCTTGCCTTCCCCTTCTTTAAAAATCTTTTGATCGACCTTGGCTGGTTCTTCGTGCCTTTCGGCATTATCGTCGTCGTTGGCGCGGCCAATGCCGTGAACCTGACCGACGGGCTCGACGGCCTTGCCATCGGCGCGATCATGATCGCGGTCGGTTGCTTTGGCATTATCTCCTACCTTGCCGGCCATGCGGATTTCGCCAAATACCTGCAAATCCACTACGTGAAGGACGTGGGCGAATTGTCCGTTTTCTGCGGCGCGTTGATCGGCGCGGGGCTCGGCTTTTTGTGGTACAACGCGCCACCCGCCGCCGTCTTCATGGGCGATACGGGGTCGCTGTCCATGGGCGGGGCGCTGGGCGCCATCGCCGTCGTCACCAAGCATGAAATCGTGCTGGCGATCGTGGGCGGGCTTTTCGTCATGGAAACCCTGTCGGTCATCATACAGGTCGGCAGCTTCAAGCTGCGCGGCAAGCGAGTGTTTAAAATGGCGCCCCTGCACCACCATTTCGAAAAAATGGGCTGGCCGGAAACCAAGGTCGTGGTGCGGTTCTGGATTATCTCGATCATCCTCGCGCTGATCGGCCTGTCGACCCTGAAATTGCGGTAAAGGACGGTTCATGATCAACCTCGCCCCGATCAAGCACATGCTGCAAGGAAAGCCGGTTGCCGTCGTCGGTCTCGGCCGCAGCGGCCTTTCCGTTTTCGAGGCCTGCAAAGCCGCCGGCATCGACGCCGTGCTTTGGGACGACAGCGAGGACATGCGCAAAGCCGCCACCGACAGGGGCGCGACGGTCGAAGACCTCAGCGAAGCCGACTTTTCCCGTTTCGCGCTTTTGTGCCTTGCGCCCGGCATTCCGCTGACGCATCCCGCGCCGCACTGGTCCGTCGGCCGCGCCAAAAAAGCGGGCATCGAGGTCATCGGCGACGTGGAGTTGTTCCACCGTGCCAAGCCGGAGGCCAAAACAATCGCCATCACCGGTACCAACGGCAAATCCACCACCACGGCCCTCGCGGGGCATATCCTGAAAACCGCGGGCGTGAACAGCGCCGTCGGCGGCAATATCGGGGAAGCCGTGCTGGGCCTGCCCGATCTGCCGCAGGGCTCGGTCTACGTGTTGGAACTGTCGTCCTACCAGCTGGACCTGCTGGGCGGGTTTTCGCCTGACATTGCGGCGCTGTTGAACATCGCGCCCGACCATCTGGACCGTCACGGCGGGATGGAGGGCTATATCGCCGCGAAGGAGCGCATCTTCCGCAACGGCGGCATCGGCGTGATCGGCGTGGACGATCCCGCCGCCGCCGACATGTTCGCGCGGCTGAAAAAAGCGGGCGTGCGCAAAATGACGCCCGTTTCGGTGCTGCGCCCCCTCGCCAACGGCATTTTCGTATCGGCCGAGGGCGAATTGTTCGAAGGATCGCGGCCGGTCATCGATCTCAATACCTGCAATAGCCTGCGCGGCCGGCATAACTGGCAAAATGCCGCCGTGGCCTATACACTTTGCCGCGCGGCGGGCGTGAACACGGAGGCGATTGTGGAAGGGTTGAAATCCTTCCCCGGCCTTGACCATCGGCAGAAGATCGCGGCGACCATCAACGGCATTACCTATATCAACGACAGCAAGGCGACGAACGACGATGCCGCGTCCAGGGCGCTCGGCACCTACAGCCCCATTTACTGGATCGCGGGCGGCAAGCCCAAGGAAGGCGGTTACGCCGCTTGCGAAAAACACCTCGGCCGCGTGCGCCATGCCTTCCTGATCGGCGAGGCTGCCGAAGACATGGGGGCCTGGCTCGGCAGGTTCAAAGTGCGCCATACGATCTGCGAAACGCTCGACAACGCCGTCGACGCCGCGCATAAAATGGCGCAAAAGGAGCAAAAGGGTCACGCCGTCGTTTTGCTCTCGCCCGCCTGTGCGAGCTTCGACCAGTTCAAAAGCTTCGAACAGCGCGGCGACGCCTTTACCGCACTGGTGCAAAAACTCGCGGCGGAAAATAAAAAGCCGCAGAAAGGAAAAGCGGAATGACGCGCCTGTCTCACCGTACCGATAAATCCGTGATCGGCGCATGGTGGTGGTCGCTGGACCGCTGGGCGCTCGCGGCGATTGCATCGCTGATTATTGCGGGGGTCGTCCTTGTCACCGCCGCCTCCCCTTCCGTGGCGGAGCGTATCGGCCGCGCGCCTTTCCATTTCGTGATCCGGCATTTCGTTTTCCTCGTCCCCGCCGTGCTGGGCATGATCGCCGTTTCGATGTTGGGGCGCAAAATGCTCTGGCGGCTCAGCTTTGTCACGCTGGCGGGCGCGATGTTCCTCATGGCCTGCGCCATCGGCTTCGGGCCGGAGATCAAGGGCGCGACGCGCTGGGTGCATTTGTTCGGTTTTTCCTTGCAGCCTTCCGAATTCGCCAAGCCCGCCTTTGCCGTCGTCGCCGCCTGGCTGATGGCACGGCACCAGTATCAGGAAAACTTCCCGGGACATCTGCTGGCGCTGATCCTGTTCGGCATGGTGCTGGGGCTTTTGCTGCTGCAACCCGATCTCGGCATGTCCTTCGTGCTCGCCGCCATCTGGGGCGTGCAGGTTTTTCTGGCTGGGCTGCCGATCCTCTGGGTGCTGGTGCTGGGCGGGCTCGGCATGGCCGCGATTTTCGGCGCCTATCTTTTTTTCCCGCACGTGGCCAGCCGTATCGACCGTTTTCTGGATCCCGCCAGCGGGGACAACTATCAGGTGCAAAAATCGCTGGACGCCTTTGCAAACGGCGGCCTTTTCGGCACGGGCCCAGGCCACGGGCAGGTCAAGCTGAACCTGCCCGATGCGCATGCGGATTTCATTTTCGCCGTGGCGGGGGAGGAATTCGGCCTGCTGGCCGCTCTGCTGCTGGTCATGATTTTCTGCTTTGTGATCGCGCGTAGCCTGTACCGCATCGTGCAATCGGATGATTTGTTCATCGTCCTGGCCGTCGGCGGGCTGCTGACCCAATTTGCGCTGCAAAGCCTGATCCACATGGGCTCCTCCCTGCAATTGCTGCCGGCAAAGGGCATGACCCTGCCGTTTATCAGTTACGGCGGATCGTCGCTGCTCGCACTCGGCATGGGCATGGGCATGCTTTTGTCGCTCACGCGCAAACGCGGCGTGATGTCGGGACAGAACGTCTGGCGCAGCTGGAACCCCGCCAAGCGGGAGGCCGCACATGGCTGACCCGCAAAAAAGGCCCGTGGTTCTTTGCGCGGGCGGCACGGGCGGGCATTTGTTTCCCGCCGAGGCGCTGGCGGAAGAATTGCTGTCGCGCGGCGTACCTGTCGTGATTTTTACCGACAAGCGCGGCCATGCCTTTAAAAGCCTCGGCGATCGCGCGCCCCTCCATATCATTCGCGCCGCGACATTGAAACCGGGCTTGTCCGCTAAAATCCGCGCCTTGTTCGAAACGGGGCTGGGCATTCTGGCCGCCGCGAAAAAACTGATCGGCCTGAAGCCCGCCGTCGTCGTCGGTTTCGGCGGCTACCCGTCCTTCCCCGGTACTTTCGCCGCGCAGCTTTTGCGCATCCCTACCGTGTTGCACGAGCAAAACGCCGTGCTGGGCAAGGCCAATGTCTGGCTCGCCGACGGCGCGCGCCAGATCGCCCTGTCGCTGGAAGGCACCAAGGGCATGACGCCACGGCAAGAAGCCAAGGCCGTTGTAACGGGTAATCCCGTCCGCGCCCCGATTATCGAAGCGGGCAAGACCCCCTATGCGCCGCCCGCCGATCGCTTTCGCATCCTGATTACGGGGGGCAGCCAGGCTGCCAATGTTTTCGGCGGGGTCGTGCCGGAATCACTTAAAAATTTTCCGGAATCCGAAAAAAGCCGGTTTTATGTCATGCACCAGTGCCGCGAAGAAACGCGGGAAATAACGCAAAAATTGTACACGGAAAACGGGATCGAGGCGGAAACGGCCAGTTTTTTCAACAACATGCCGGAAAGACTTGCCGGATGCCAGCTGTTCATCGGCCGCGCGGGCGCCTCAACCGTGGCGGAAATAGCTGTTGCAGGCCGTCCCGCGATTTTTGTACCTTACCCCGGTCACAGCGATATGCAGCAAAAACACAATGCCGACATCATCGCAGACAAGGGCGGCGCCTGGGTCGTGCTGCAGCCCGATTTCACGCCGGAGGCGCTGGCGGAAAAAATCCGCCGCTTCCTTGACGACCCCGCCATACTGGCGCAAGCAGCCGCGGCCGCCGCAACCTGCGGCAGAGCGGATGCGGCCAAAAGACTGGCAGACCTTGTTATGACAGAGGCGTCGGCGGGCTGACAAAAACACGGGGCGGTAAAAAGGGCAATTCCCCGCGCCGCCGTTTGAACCCTTCATCACATATATAATAAGAATAACGGAAGAGAACCACGATGAACAAAACATTCCCCTTTTCAATCGGAACGGTTCACATCATCGGCATCGGCGGGATCGGCATGAGCGGCTATGCGGAGGTACTGCACCATCTGGGCTATCAGGTGCAGGGCTCGGACATGGCGGATAACGCCAACGTCAAGCGCCTGCGCGCCCTCGGGGTGCGGGTGCTGGTCGGCCATGCCCCCGAAAACGTCATGGATGCGGAAGGACACCCCGCCGCCGTCGTGGTCAAATCCACCGCCGTCAAGAAAGACAACCCCGAAATTATCGCGGCGGAGGAAAAGCAGATTCCCGTCATCGCGCGCGTGGATTTGCTGGCGGAGCTCATGCGCTCCAAATGGTGCATCAATGTCTCCGGCACCCACGGCAAAACCACGACGACGTCCATGATCGGCCATGTGCTGGAAAAGGCGGGCATCGACCCCACCGTCATCAACGGCGGCATCATCAACGCCTACGGCAGCAATACCCGCATGGGCGCGAGCAACTGGATGGTCGTTGAATCGGATGAAAGCGACGGCACCTTCTCCCACCTGCCGTCCGTGGCGTCGATCATCACGAACATCGACCCCGAACACATGGACTATTACGAGACCTTCGACAATCTGAAACAGGAATTCATCGCCTATGCGCACAACCTGCCGTTCTACGGCGTGGTCATCGCCTGCATCGACCATCCCGTCGTCGCGGAGCTGATCCCCGAATTCCACCGTAAAACCATCACCTACGGCTTCAGCGACAAGGCGGATATTCAGGCCGTCAACGTGCAATCCAATCCCGACGGGCTGACGTTCGACATCCGGTTCAACAACCCGCTGATCATCACCCATTATCCGAAGGAACTGAAGGGCGTGTCCCTGCCCATGTTCGGCCCGCATAACGTGCTGAATTCGCTGACCACCTTCGCCATCGGGCATGAGATCGGCATTCCCGCGGAACATATCGCGACGTCGATGACGAAATTCAGCGGCGTGAAGCGCCGTTTTACGACCACCGGCGTCGTCGAGGGCATCACCGTGATCGACGATTACGCGCATCATCCGGTCGAGATCACCTCCGTCCTGAAAGCCGGCCGCGATGCCGTCGCGGGCCGCGGCGGCGGGCGCGTGATCGCCGTGATGCAACCGCACCGCTTTACGCGCCTGAAAAACCTGTTCCAAGAATTCGCCGCCTGCTTCGAGCAGGCCGATGTGGTGATCGTCGCCGACGTTTACACGGCAGGCGAGGAGCCGATCCCGAACATCAGCCGCGATACGCTGTGCGCCGCGATCGAGCGCACGGGGCACAAGCACGTCATCGCCCTGCAAAAGCCCGAAGACCTTGCCGGCATCATCAAGAAAATCGCAGAGCCGAACGATTTCGTCATTTGCCTTGGCGCGGGCACCATTACGCAATGGGCGCATAGCCTGCCCGAAGAACTCGCCGCGCTTTACGGCCATGCCCCCAAAAAGGCGAACGGGAACCATTGATGTCGTCCACCGCGCCGCATACCGCCGGCCCCGCGCCGTTCCCTTCCGGCATCGAAACGCGCCTGCCCGCCGTGCGCGGGCGGCTCAGTTATAACGCCGCAATCGGCCATATGACATGGTTCGGCGTAGGCGGACCGGCGCAGGCCTTGTTCAAACCCGCCGACCGCGACGACCTGATCGATTTCGTCAAAAACTGCCCGAAGGATATTCCGGTCACCGTGCTGGGCGTCGCCTCCAACCTGATCATCCGCGACGGCGGCATTCCGGGTGTGGTGATCCGCATGGGCCGTGAATTCGCGCAGATCGATGTAGAGGGCACGACGGTTACGGCAGGCGCCGCCGCGCTTGACCTCAATGTCGCGCTGATGGCCGCAAAGCACGAACTGACAGGCCTGGAATTTCTATCGGGCATCCCCGGCACCATCGGCGGCGCGCTGCGCATGAACGCGGGCGCTTATGGTGGGGAGACAAAGGACGTTTTAAAAACGGCGGAAGTGCTCTTCCCCGACGGCACCGTCAGGCATATGACGGCGGCGGAAATGGGGCTTTCCTATCGCCATAATGATTTGCCGAAGGAAGTCATTTTCCTCTCCGCCACGTTCGAAGGCAAAAGGGACGACCGCGTCGCGATCGAGGCGCGCATGGACGAGATCAAGCAAAAGCGCGGCGAAACCCAGCCGATCCGCAGCAAAACGGGCGGTTCCACCTTTGCAAACCCCGAAGGCCTTAAAGCCTGGCAGCTGATCGATGCGGCGGGATGCCGCGGCCTGACAATCGGCGGCGCGCAGATGTCGGCGCTGCATTGCAACTTCATGATCAATACCGGCACGGCCACCGCTGCCGATATCGAACGCCTCGGCGAAGAAGTACGCAAACGTGTTGCGGAAAAATCGAATATTATGTTACGGTGGGAAATCAAGCGGATTGGGGTTCCGCTGGATAAGGACACGGATATCAAGTCCTTTATGGAGGGCGTTTAACGCCGGCGTTTGGGGATTTTTAGACATTATGGCCAAAACAGTCACCGTACTGATGGGCGGATGGTCTGCGGAACGCGAGGTTTCGCTGACAAGCGGCCGCGCCTGCGCCAAGGCGCTGCGCGGCAAAGGCTATGACGTGCGCGAAGTCGACGTGCAACGCGACCTGGCCGCTTTGCTCGCCGCGCTGGCCCCGAAACCCGATGTGATTTTCAACGCATTGCATGGAAAAGGCGGAGAAGACGGCTGCATTCAAGGCGTTCTGGAAATGTTGGACATTCCTTATACGCATTCCGGCCCGCTCGCATCCGCCCTGGCGATGAACAAACAAAAAGCCAAGGAAGTTTTAAAGCCGATGGGCGTGCGCTGCCCCGACGGCAAGATCGTGCATATCGACGATATCCGCAACGGCGCCGAGCCGATGCCCAAGCCCTATGTCGTGAAACCGAACGCGGAGGGATCGAGCGTCGGCGTTTACATCGTGCGCCCCGGCGACAACAAACCCCCGCTGGGATTGGATAAGTGGGCCTATGGCCCCTATGCGCTGGTGGAGGAATACATCCCCGGGCGGGAACTTTCCGTCGCCGTCATGGGCGGCAAAAACGGGGAGACGAGAGCCCTGACGGTAACCGAGATCAAGACGCATATCGACTTTTACAACTACGAAGCAAAATACGCGGCCGGCGGATCGACCCACGTCCTCCCCGCCGACATCAGCCCCGATGTTTTCAGCGAAGCGCTGCGCGTGGCCGCCTTTGCGCATGAAAAATTGGGTTGCACCGGTGTCAGCCGCAGCGATTTCAGATATAATGATAACGAACCGGGCGTTTCGGGGCTTTATTACCTCGAAACAAACACGCAACCGGGGATGACGCCAACATCCCTCGTCCCGGAACAAGCGGCGCATATTGGGTTAAGTTTTGGGGATCTTGTGGAGTGGCTCGTCGAAAACGCCGAGGTCCATACCTGAGATTTGGGGTAGATGAAGTTCTTTTGGAAACGCCGGACGTCGGGTTCGCGCCGACATGCCCGCTTGTGGGCACAGCAGCTGAAAACCATCGGGTTGTTCGGCGGCGGCTTCGTCGGCGTCATCGCCCTGCTGCTCTGGGCCTGGCTGTCGGGCGCGATCCTGTCTGCGGGCAGCTGGATTCACGATAAAACCCTCACCGTCACCGCCGCCGCTGGCTTTACCGTCGATGAAATCCTGGTCATGGGCCGCAACCGTGTGCCGGCGGAGGATTTGCTGGCCCGGCTGAATATCGAGACCGGCGCGCCGATGTTCGATGCCGCCATCGCCGAAGGGCAGCGGAACATCGCCGAAAGTAGCTGGATTGACAGCGTGACCGTGTCCCGCCGCCTGCCCGGCACCATCGTGGTCGCCATTCAGGAACGCCGGCCCGCCGCGCTGTGGCAATATCAAAAGAAAATCTCGCTGATCGACGCCAAAGGCCATGTCCTCAGCCATGAAAACCTCGATGCTTATAACGACCTGCCGCTGGTGGTGGGCGAGCATGCGCCCGAAAACGTCATGACGTTGCTGGGGCTTTTGCGCGCCGAGCCGGAAATCGCCGATATGCTGGCCGCCGCCGTGCGCGTCGGCAACCGCCGCTGGGACCTGCGGCTGCAAAACGGGCTTTTGATCAAGCTGCCCGAGGAAAACGTGGAACTGGCCTTGCGCAAGCTCGCGCTCAGCCATAAAAACAACAATCTGCTGGCGCGGGATTTGAAGCAGATCGACCTGCGCATACCGGAAAAGCTGGTCGTGGAACCGGCGCCGCGCGCGGAAGACGCGATGCCGATTTAAAAAAAAAACACAAAAAGCCGCACCAGAACGGCATGAAATAAAAAATAAAAAATTGAAGCACAGATGAAGGGAGCACAAAAAAATGAAGAAGGGTACGACCCCCCCCGGCGACAAGCCCGCCCAGAAAACCATCCAAAAGACCCTCGCCAAAAAAACGCGCAAATCCGCGGATAACGGCAAGAACATCATCGCCGCGCTCGATATCGGTTCCAACAAGGTCTGTTGCTTTATTGCCGAGGTCAAAAACCACGGCGGGCTTGAGGTCATCGGCATCGGCCACCAGGCCTCCCGCGGCGTGCGCGCAGGCACGATCGTGGATTTGAAAGCCGCCGAAACCGCCGTCGCCCATGCCGTTGAATCGGCCGAAATGATGGCGAAGGATCAGTTGCAAGGCCAGCCCATCAAAAGCGTTTTCGTCAACGTACCCGGCGTGCATACAACATCGCACCAGATGTCGGTCAATGTCAGGATCGCAGGACACGAGGTATCCGAGCGCGATGTGCAAAACGCCCTCGCGCACAGCCGCGGCGTCGTGCAAAACGGCCGCGACGAGCTGATCCACGTGATCGCCGCGGGTTATGCGCTGGACAAGCAGCGCGGCATCGCCGATCCGCGCGGCATGGTGGGCGACAGCCTTGACGTGCTGCTGAGCCCCGTCACCGCCCTTTCCGGCGCGACGCGCAACATCGGCACGGTCGTGCATCAGAATCACCTTGAAATCGACGGTTTTTGCGCCGCGCCCTATGCGGCGGGCCTTGCCACGCTGGTCGAGGATGAAAAAGATCTCGGCTGCACCGTCATCGACATGGGCGGCGGCACCACCAGTATCGCGGTTTTCGTACAAGGCCGCCTGATTTTCACCGCCGCCATTCCCATCGGCGGCAACCATGTCACCAGCGATATCGCACGCGGCCTGACAACGTCTATCGCCGATGCGGAGCGGATCAAGACGCTCTACGGCGCGGCGCTTGCGACATCCACCGACGACGGCGCCCTGATCGACGTGCCGCCGATCGGCGAAGAGGAACCGCTGCAACCGAACTACGTGCCGAAATCCCTGCTGGTCGGCATCATCCAGCCGCGCATCGAGGAAACTTTCGAACTCGTCCGCGCCAAGCTGGTTGATAACGGCATCAACCAGGTCGCAGGCCGCCGCGTTGTTTTGACAGGCGGCGCATCGCAATTGCCGGGTCTGTGCGATATCGGCCAGTTGATTTTGGACAAACAACTGCGCCTGGGCCGTCCGCAAAACATTCGCGGCCTTGCCGAAGCAACGGGTGGGCCCGCCTTTGCGGCCTGCGCCGGACTTTTGCATTACGCAGCGGAACATGCGGCGGAGGAAACGCCCGCACGGTCGCAGCATTACGGTTTCAATCTGCCGGCGGCCTTCAGCGGCAACATGCTGCAAAAGGTCACCCTTTGGTTGAAAGAGAACTGGTAAGCGATTCAACTCGCAGGGTTTTTGCGAATCGGAGGCTAAATTAAGGTTATTTTCCAAACTGTTAGGCTAAAAAAAAGTGCACGGAGATGCATGTTGACTCTGGAAAGCACGGCAGAGAGTAAGTAGAATCATCAGCGTTACGAAGCGGAGGACTTTCACAATGACAATCAATGTAAGAATGCAATCACCCACAAACAGACTGAAGCCGAAGATCACCGTTGTCGGTGTCGGCGGCGCGGGCGGCAATGCCGTCAACAACATGATCCATTCCCAGCTGGAAGGCTGCGAGTTCCTGGTCTGCAACACCGATGCGCAAGCGCTGGAAGGATCTTCCGCGCCGCATAAGATCCAACTGGGCGTGAACGTCACGCGCGGTCTGGGCGCCGGGGCCAATCCGGAAATCGGCGGCGCGGCGGCGGTGGAAAGTATCGACGAGATCTTGGAATACCTCGAAGGTTCCAACATGGTCTTCGTCACCGCCGGCATGGGCGGCGGCACCGGTACGGGCGCAGCGCCCGTGATCGCGCGCGCCGCGCGCGAAGCCGGCATCCTGACCATCGGCGTTGTCACCAAGCCTTTCCACTTTGAAGGCACGCACCGCATGAAGCTGGCCGAAAACGGCATTGCGGAGCTGCAAAAATACGTTGATACACTCATCATCATCCCGAACCAGAACCTGTTCCGCATCGCGAACGAGAAAACGACCTTTGCCGACGCCTTCAAAATGGCCGACGAAGTGTTGCAATCGGGCGTGCGCGGCGTGACCGACCTCATGGTGATGCCGGGTCTCATCAACCTTGACTTTGCCGATATCCGCGCCGTAATGCTGGAAATGGGCAAAGCCATGATGGGCACGGGCGAAGCCGAGGGCGAGCGCCGTGCGGTGGAAGCGGCCGAAGCCGCCATTTCCAACCCGCTGCTGGACGATGTTTCCATGAAAGGCGCGCGCGGCGTGCTGATCAACATCACCGGCGGCCTTGACATGACGCTGTTCGAGGTCGACGAAGCCGCCAACCGCATCCGCGACGAAGTCGATCCGGATGCCAACATCATCTTCGGTTCCACCTTCGACCAGACGATGGACGGCAAGATGCGCGTTTCCGTCGTCGCCACGGGCATCGAAGCGGCCAGCATGGCGCAGGGCCGCCCGCTGGGCATCGCGTCCGAAAACGTCGAACCGGCCCGCCGCCTCGGTGGCCAGGGAAACGGCTTTAGCGGCGGCGTCAAACCCGCTGCAAGCATCGGCGGCAACGGCAGCTACGGCAACGCCGGCGCTTATGATCGCGTACAGGCTTCCGCAAACCCGCGTGAAGGCTTTACAGGCAACATCCCGTCCAGCATTATCCCTGCACATGCGAGCCAGGCGCGCGCGATGCACGCAACGGCCGCGACCGCAAACAGGCCCGTCGCCCAGAAGACGGCCGAGCCGGTGACCGCCGGTGCGGATGACTGGGCCGCGCAGGACATGACGACCGGCCATGCCGCAACCGCCACTTACGCCGCTGCCAGCACCGCGGCCGCGCGCAAGCTGGACGATGCGGACATGATGGACGAAAGCCAGACCTGGACGAAGCCGACCCAGCCTGCCGTCACGCAGAACTACCAGCGTAACGTGCCGCCGGTCACGCAGTCCCGCGACGCCGCCGTCACGGCCGAACCGCGTGGAACACAGGTCGAACCGCGTGGAACACGCCACGGCAATAGCTTCATTCCGCCCAAACCCGTCGATCCGCGCCAGACGTCCGGCACCTCCGCCGACCTGTTCGCGGAAGCCGAACTCGCCGCACCGAAAGCGGCGGCGCCGGTGGCGGAAAAGGCCGTGAAGAAGTCGCCTTCCCTGTTCGAGCGTTTCACGCTGCGCCACAAGGAAGAGCCGGCTGCCGAAACGGAAGTGACCGGCCGGCTGACCGTTGAAGAAGGCGGCAAGAAGGATGACGACGAGCTCGACATCCCTGCCTTCCTCCGTCGGCAAGCTAACTAAGAACTAAAAAAGCCCTCCGCAAGGGCGTAACGCAAAAAAGCCGGAGCCAAAAGCTCCGGCTTTTTTTACAAACGCGATTCCGGTTTTACCGCGCATCAGCGCGGCACTGCCGCTTTCTGCACTGTGGCAGCCGATACAGGTTGCGTATTCTCGCGGGGAATGTCATAGGGGGCGTTTGCGATCAGCGTCACGGCAGCGCCGAAAGCCGCCATGGCGATGCCGGCGCGCAGTTGCGTTTTTGTTTTCTGGCTCAATTTGAAAGTCATGATATCACTCCTTTTTCACTTTTGTTTCACGCGCCGGGAACGGGCGGCTTGTTGACAGGGCAGGTTTGCGTCTTCACATGCTCCACGGAACGGATATTGCGGTAGATGCTCAACCAGTTGCTGCGAAAACCATAGGCCGTAACATCGTAGGTGCAGCCCACATGCAACTGCGCCTGCACGTCCGACGAATTCATCTTGCCGCGGATCATGCTATCCGTATTCTCGAAGACTTCCTTGTCGGTGAAAACGATATACTTACTGTCAATTCCGCCGGCGCCAAGCACCCCCGCCGCCATCACGACAGGAACGATCTTGAATAGCGCCGACCCGCGCATACCGCGATCGCCGAAGGAAGAACGAAGAGAAAGGCCACGATACATTGTTAAGCTCCATTGCTTTTGTTTAGGGATACAGCAGCTGAAAGGCTGGAGAATCCTGCTTTTTGTAAGTTCCAATCCGGTTTTTACGTCTGTTTTTATGTTATGTCAAAGCATTTCACGCAACACAGCGCAAGAAAATTACGCTTTGAGATCAAATATTTGCCCTTGTAACACTCTGACACAAAGCGTGAATTCAGTTGTTCAAGAAACTTTGTTACCAAAGAGACAGGGCAACCGTCGCGCCGCAACAAACGGCCCGCCGTCACAACAGGACAAAACCATGTTGAAATCCGTGTACCAGCATACCGTCGCCGCCCCCTTTGCCGTTGCCGGCATTGGCGTGCATTCCGGCGCCCCTGCCACGCTGACCGTTTATCCCGCACCGGCGAACAGCGGCATCACCTTTGTCCGCACCGATATCGCCGACCGCGACAATATCATTCCCGCGCGCTGGGATCATGTGGCCGATACGCGTCTTTGCACCGTCATCGCCAACAAGGCCGGCGCCTCCGTTTCCACCGTGGAACACGTCCTCTCCGCCTTTGCCGCGATGGGGCTGGACAATGCCGTCGTCGAAATCGACGGCCCTGAAGCCCCGATCATGGACGGCAGCGCGATGCCTTTCGTCGTCGCGCTCGACAAGGCCGGCCTGCAACGCCAGAAGGAGCTGCGCAAAGTCATCGTCATCAAAAAAACCGTGACGGTGCAGGACGGCGACAAGGAAGTCATTTTAAGCCCCGCGGACGGGCAGTTCTACGGCTTCGAGATCTCCTTCGACAACGCGCTGATCGGCCGTCAGAAATACACCGTAAACTTGAAAGAAGCCGTTTACCGCAATGATATTTCCGCGGCCCGCACTTTCGGCTTTCTGCATGAAGTCGAAGCCTTGCGCAAAATGGGCCTTGCACGCGGCGGCTCGCTCGACAACGCCATCGTGATTGACGGCGACAAGGTGCTGAACCCCGATGGCCTGCGATTCAAGAACGAATTTGTACGTCATAAAGTACTGGATGCCGTCGGCGATATCTACCTCGCCGGCCTTCAGGTCATCGGTCATTACCACGGCGTCAAGGCGGGCCATGCCATGAACAACAAGATCCTGCATGCGCTGTTTGCCGACCCTACGGCCTATGCCGTGGTGACGCTGAACCGGCAGGAGACCGCCGCGCCCGCCCGCCCTCTCCAGCAGGCCGCCGGCTTTGCCGATACGCCCGTCCCCGTGACAGCCTGACACTTGACGCTTTCCTGCGTTTATTCGCATCGGCCAATATATTTTCATAAGAAATATATTTGATTTTGGCGCGCGGCGAAACATGCTATAAACAGCTTGGTTTTTCGAATATTTGTCAGACACGAGTTTGGTTTTGCCCATGCTTTTACGATCCCTTTCTGTCCGCCGTTTTTTCACGGCGCTCCTGCTCTCGGTCGCGCTGGCCGCGCCGCTGACCGGCTGCGCCGGCACGGAAGAGCGCGCCGCCAAAAAAGCCGCGAAAGAGGCCGCGGCGCAGTTGCCCGTTGAAACCATGTACCGCAACGCCGCCGCCGCGCTGGATGCCGGCAATTTTGTCGAGGCAGCGCGGAAATTCGACGACGTCGACCGCCAATATCCCTATTCGCAATGGGCCACGCGCGCGCAATTGATGGCAGGCTATGCCCATTACCGCGCCCTGCGCTATGACGAAGCCGTACTGGCGCTCGACCGTTTTCTGGAGCTGCACCCTGGCGATGACAACGTCGCCTATGGAACGTATTTGCGCGCGCTGTGCTATTACGAACAAATCACCGATGTGCGCCGCGACCAGCGTATGACACAGATGGCGCTGGAAAACCTGAAACGCGTGGTGGAGCGCTTTCCCGAAACCAAATATGCCCGCGATGCCTTGCTGAAGATCGACCTGACGCAAGACCACCTTGCAGGGAAGGAAATGGAGATCGGCCGCTATTACCTGGTGCGCAAGCAATACCAGGCGGCGATCAACCGCTTTCAGCACGTCGTCGACGATTTCCAGACCACGACGCATGTGCCTGAAGCACTGCACCGTCTGACGGAGGCTTATCTTGCCCTCGGCATCCTGCCCGAAGCGCAAAAGACGGCGGCCATTCTGGGCTATAACTACCCCGAAAGCCGCTGGTACAAGGATACTTACAAACTCATGGGCGGCAAGCTGGAAACCGCGCCGGCGCCATCCCTTTACGATAAAACCCTCGGTCGTGTATTTTAAGGGCCGCGTATTTTAAGAACGCCGCCACATAAAGGTTCATATGTACGCATGTTAACCGGTCTCGACATTCAAAACGTAGTACTGATCGACCGCCTGTCGCTGGAAGGCGATGCAGGGCTTGTCGCGCTGACGGGCGAGACGGGCGCGGGCAAATCTATTTTACTGGACGCGCTGGGCCTTGCCCTCGGCGCGCGGGCGGAGGCGGGCCTTGTGCGTCACGGCGCGCCGCAGGCGACCGTCAGCGCGTCGTTCGACCTGCCGCCGCAGCATGCCGTGCTGCAACTGCTGGCTGCGCGCGGGATTCACAGCGACGGCACACTGATTTTGCGCCGCGCCGTATCCAAAGACGGGCGCAGCAAAGCCTTTATCAACGATGCCCCCGTAAGCGTGCAGTTGTTGAAGGAAACGGGCGCGATGCTCATCGAAATCCACGGCCAGTTCGACACGCAAGGCCTGCTGGACTCCGCAAGCCACGGCGCGGTGCTGGATGAATTTGCCGGCACAACCGCAGAGGCCGCCGCCGTCAGCCGCAGCCATGCCGCATGGCGCGCCGCGCGGGAAAAACTGGAGGAAGCCAAAGCCGGTATCGAAGCCACGCGCCTGCAGGAAGAATACCTGCGCTATACGGTGGCGGAGCTGGAAGCGCTTGCGCCCGCGGCGGGTGAAGAAGCGGTGCTGGCCGAAAAACGCCGGCGCCTGATGAACCGCGAAAAACTGGCCGAAGGCTTCGAGCAGGCGCAAAACCTGCTGACGGCGGATGCGGGCTTGCAAAGCCTGATCGGGCGGCTGGAATCCGTTTTGGAGAAGCTTGCCGACAAATCCGAAAGCCGGATTGCCCCGCTGCTGGACGGCCTGTCCCGCGCCAGGAGCGAGATTGACGATATCTCATGGCAGATAGACCGCATCATGTCCGGCGCGGAGGACGGCGACGAGCGGCTGGAGGAAATCGAAGAGCGTTACTTCGCCCTCAAGGACTGCGCGAAAAAACACCGCTGTGCACCTGACGACCTGCCCGCCGTGCTGGCCGACCTCGCGCAAAGGCTGCGCCTGATCACACATCAGGACGATGCGCTGGCCGAATTGCAGGCCGCCGTTGCCGCCGCGCGCGAAAACTATATCGGCCTTGCGCAAAAGCTCAGCGCCCAGCGCCGGAAGGCCGCCGGCAAACTTGCCAAAGCCGTGAATGCGGAACTGCCCGCGCTGAAACTGGAAAAAGCCGAATTCGATGTCGCCCTTGATACCGCCGCCGATGAAAGCGGCTGGAGTGCGGACGGCATCGACCGCGTGCGTTTCCTGGTCGCCACCAACCCCGGGGCCGCGCCGGGGCCGCTGAATAAAATCGCCTCGGGCGGGGAGCTCAGCCGCTTTATGCTGGCGCTGAAGCTGATCTTGTCCGGCAGCGGCACGGTGCCGACCCTGGTTTTCGACGAGGTCGACAGCGGCATCGGCGGCGCGGTCGCGGATGCCGTGGGGGAGCGTTTGCAAAAGCTATCCGCCCTTTGCCAGGTGCTGGTCGTGACCCACAGCCCGCAGGTCGCCGCCCGCGCCCGCCACCACTGGCATGTGGCCAAGACCGAGCAAAAGGGCACGGTTGTCACGCGCATTACGCCGCTGACCGAAACATCGGCGCGGCAAGAGGAAATCGCGCGCATGCTCTCGGGCGCAAACATTACGACGGAGGCCCGTGCGCAGGCCTCCCGCCTTCTTGAAAACGCCGTTTCGGAAACGGATCGAAATGCCCCCGCCGCTTAAAAAAAATATCAAACGGCTGGAAACGGAAGCCGCCCTGCTGCGCGAGCAGATCGCGCGGCATAACGTGCTGTATCACCAACAAGACAATCCCGAAATTTCCGATGCGCAGTTCGATGCGCTGAAAAGGCGGCTGGAGGACATCGAAAAAATCCTGCCACCCGACGTCAACAGCCCCACGCAAACCGTCGGCGCAAAACCCTTGGCGGGATTCAGCAAAGTGCGGCATGCCGCGCCGATGCTGTCGCTTTCCAATGCCTTCAGCGACGAAGATGTGGTTGAATTCGCCGACCGCGTACGCAAGTTTTTAAACCTGCCCGCCGATACGCCGCTGGAAATGCTGGCGGAGCCCAAAATAGACGGCCTGTCCTGCAGCCTGCGGTATGAAAACCGCAAATTGACGCAAGCAGCCACGCGCGGCGACGGGGAGGAAGGCGAGGATGTCACCGCCAATATCCGCACCATCGGAAATATTCCCAAAGAGCTGCCCGCGGACGCGCCCGATGTGCTGGAGGTGCGCGGCGAAGTTTACATGACGCGCGATGATTTCATGACGCTGAACAAGGCGCAGACCGAAAACAACGACAAGGTTTTCGCCAACCCCCGCAATGCGGCGGCGGGCAGCCTGCGCCAACTCGACCCGACGATCACGGCGCGCCGCCCCTTGCGCTTTTTCGGCTATGCGCTCGGCGAGCACAGCGCCGATTTTGCAAAAACGCAGGCGGAGGTGCGCGAAAAACTCTCCCGTTTCGGCTTCGAAGTGCCCAAGCCCGTGGCCGTCGTGCAAAGCGCGCGTGAGCTCATCGCCTTTCATGCCGATGTATACGCCGCGCGGCCCGATATTCCCTATGATCTTGACGGCATCGTGTATAAGGTGAACGACCTCGGCTATCAAAAACGCCTCGGCTTCGTCTCCCGCGCGCCGCGCTGGGCGACCGCGCATAAGTTTCCCGCCGAACAGGCGGAAACAATATTAAACGCGATCCATATCCAGGTCGGGCGCACGGGCGTATTGACGCCGGTGGCGGAACTGGAGCCTGTCAACGTCGGCGGCGTCATCGTATCACGCGCCACATTGCACAATCAGGACGAAATCCAGCGCAAAGACATCCGCGCGGGCGATCACGTCATCATCCAGCGCGCGGGCGATGTGATTCCGCAAGTGGTGCGCAGCATCCCCGAACGCCGCCTGAAAGGCAGCGAAACCTTCGCCTTCCCCACCCACTGCCCCGAATGCGGCAGCCTTGCCGTGCGCGCGGAAGGCGAAGCCGCCACGCGCTGCACCGGCGGGCTGATCTGTCCGGCGCAGGCGGTGGAACGGCTGAAGCATTTCGTCAGCCGCCTTGCCTTCGATATCGAAGGCCTCGGCGATAAAATCATCCGCGAATTCTTCGACGAAAAAATCATCCGGACACCCGGCGATATTTTCCGCCTTGCAAAACATGCGGAAAATCTGAAGCAGCGCGAAGGCTGGGGCGATTTGTCCGTCAAAAACCTGATGGAGGCCATCGAGGCGCGGCGGCATATACCGCTCGACCGCTTTATCTACGCCCTCGGCATCCGTCAGGTCGGGCAGGCGACGGCCAAAAAGCTCGCCCGCCATTACGAAAGCTTGCAAAACCTCATCGCGGAAATGACCGCCGCCTATGATGCGGAATCGACATCCTACCAAATGCTCGTCGCGATCGACGATATCGGGCCCGGCGTCGCCAAAGACCTTTTCATGTTCTTTGCCGAACCCCATAACCTTGACATCCTGAAAGACCTGCAAAGCGAATTAACCATCGAAGATGCCGTTATCGAAGACACCAGCGGATCGCCCATCCATAATAAAACGGTCGTCTTTACCGGCAAGCTTTCCCGCCTTGGCCGCGAGGAAGCGAAAGCGCGGGCCGAAAGCCTTGGCGCCAAAGTCGCGGGCTCCGTTTCCAAAAAAACAGATTACGTGATTGCGGGCGAAGATGCGGGCAGCAAATTGAAAAAAGCCGCCGAACTGGGCGTCACCGTTTTATCCGAAGATGAATGGATTGTGCTGATCGGCGGGTGAGCCGCCGTACCGCCTGCGCTAAAGTCCCTTGGCTTCGCGCTTCAGCCTGTGCAGTTTTTCCAAAGCCTGTTCGACATCGCCGGAAAGATCGCGGCGCTCGATAAAATCGCGGCCGCCGGCATTGCGCGTGATCGACATTTCCAAAGCGCGGCTGAGAATATCGGAAATCGCCACATCCTTTTGCGCGAGCGACAGGGACATCGCTTCCAGAATAAGGTCGCTCAGGCGTTGATAGGGTCTGTCGTCTTCTGGTATCTCGGTCATGTTTATCCTCAAGGCTTGCCCTTGGCATTATTCTTTTATTTTACACGATTCCTGCAAAACCGTCAGCAGCTCACGGCTTTGGCGGGCGCGACGCTGACGGATCAGGCTTTTTTGGCGTCATGCCCGCGCCCGGCTGTATGTTTTGTGCCAGAAAACCCGTCACCTTGGCAAGCCACGGCCGGCGCAATTCATCGCGTTCGTGCCAGATTTCATGCAGGGCTTCGGGCACATCCACCCGTGTGCAGTCGTACAGCAACCCCGCCGCGCGTTCCTGCGCGGCTTTATCCACGATCGCCTCCTTGCCGGAGATTTGCATCAGGATTGGCGTTTTGATTGCCTTCAAATACTCTTCCTGCGTCAGGATATCCACCGACTGGAAGGTTTCGTAGACCCAGCCATAGGTCGGATCACCCGTTTTCAATTCAGGATTCGCTTTCAAAAAATCGTTATAGGCATTGAAGCGGTCGATATCGCTGGTCTTGGCGTTGCCGGTGAAGGCGTTTTTTTCCTCCGTCCATTCCGACCCGCCCGGCACGTATTTGTCGAGGTAATTTCCGGCCTTGGCGAATTTCGCCATCTGGCGGGCCAGCGGCTTGGGCAGCGCGCCCGTCGCGATATCGATCATCGGCGCAGTCAGAACCGCGCGGTCGAACACATCGGGATGGTCGTGCAGATAACGCAGCCCCGTATGCGCGCCCATGGAATGGGCCATCAGGATCATCGGGCCGGCGGGCGCCTTATCGACAACCGTTTGCGTGAACTGGTGCAACGTATCGATTTGTTCCTGATAGCCTTCGTGGTGCATTTTTTGCGGCGCGTCGTTGCGGTAGCGCTCCGATCCGCCCTGCCCGCGCCAGTCCATCATCCAGACATCATAGCCTTCGGCCTTCATCTCCCGCGCGGTTTCAAAATATTTTTCGATGCTTTCGCGAAACCCCGTCAGCAGGACGACGGTGCCCTTGCTCTCGCCTTCCGCCTTGACATGGCCGCAGCGGATTTCGGCGCCCTTGGCATTGGTGAAATGCCCCCACTGAAAACCATCCGGTTCCTTCATCAGGTCTTTGGCCATGCGGTTTAAGATCCTTTCGCCTGCGGCGGTTTATGCTTGCGCGGCGTCTGCGGCGCGGCGGCATTGTCGTTGACGGGCTTGTGCTTGCGGTCAAATGCGTCATGGCAATCGGCCATAAAACCGTCGATCCGCTCCCACCATGTTTTGAGCAAATCGTCGCGCTCCAGCCAGAAGGCATGGCTGGCCTCTCCGATCTCGCACAGCCTGCCGTTCGGCAGGGCTTTGGCGGCGCGGCGGATGGCATCGTTATCCACCATGTCGTCCTTGCCGCCGATGCCGAAAAGCACCGGGGTTTGAATATTCTCCAGCACGCCCGGCTTGTTGAGATAAGCGGCGGAGCGGTACATGCTTTCAAGATAGGCGACGGTCGGCTCTTCCGCCTTCAGGTCGCGCGGCAGCCACATCAGTGTTTTGTGCAAACGCATGCGGACGGGGTTTTGCGCCTTGCGTGTGCGGCGCGCCTCGACAATTTTATGAATGGCACGCTTACGCCCGTTTTCCAGCACCTTGTCACCGAAACCAAGGGCGACGGCGGCCTCAAAAGCGCGTTGCATGACGCTGCGCTTCGCATCCGGCATATTCATGTCCACAAAGGGCGTGGCCAGCACCGTGCCCGCGAAATCGTCGGCATGTTTGTCGAGATACCGCAGCGCCACCTGGCCGCCCATGGAGTGGGTGGACAGGAAAACCGGCTTGCCCGCCGCGGGTTGCACGACCGTTTTGCGGAATTGTTCCAGATCGGCGATGTGGTCGTCGAGGATGGCGACTTTTTTCTGATCCGTCTGCGCGCCCTTGCGGACTTTTTCCGACCCGCCGTGGCCCGCCCAATCCATCATCCAGACCGCATAGCCCCGGTCGAGATAATTGTGGATGGTTTCGAAATAGGCTTCCGTGAAATCCGCATATCCCGTGGTGATGACGACCGTGCCCTTGCACGCGCCCTTGGGGGTGGCATGGCCGGTGCGGATTTTTTTACCCTGACGGTTGGTAAAAGATCCTTCCTGCCATCCATCTGGTTGGAAAAACCGCTCCAGATGCTTCATGCGTTCCGTATCTTTCCGTTGGTTGTTCACATTGGAAATCGGGATTGATTATAACGGCAAAACAAGTGATCACCAAACGCGAATACCGCGGAAGGAAAATACCGCAGCGCACAAAAACAAAGCCACCCCAAGGGGTTCCGCGACAATACCTGCCAAAAGCAACGGCCGCGCCCCTGACCGTGCAAAGGCGCGGCCGTTGGCGAATTATATTCGGGTTATGTCAATGTTCCATCGCGCGGATGATGCCTTCGCACATGGCCTTCGCATCGCCGAGCAGCATCATTGTATTGTCATAAAAGAAGAGCGCATTGTCGATTCCCGCATAGCCGGAGCCGAGGGAGCGTTTGACGAACAATACCGTGCCCGCGCTTTCGACATCCAGAATGGGCATGCCGTAGATGGGAGAAGCCGGGTCTTTTTTCGCCGCAGGGTTGGTGATGTCGTTCGCGCCGATGACGAAGGCGACATCGGTCTGGCTGAAATCGCGGTTGATTTCCTCCAGTTCCTGCACCTCTTCATAAGGCACGTTGGCTTCGGCCAGCAAAACGTTCATATGGCCCGGCATGCGGCCCGCGACGGGGTGGATCGCATAGCGCACCTTCACGCCTTCCTTTTTCAGCATATCGGCCATTTCGCGCAAGGCGTGCTGCGCCTGCGCCACCGCCATGCCGTAGCCCGGCACGATGATGACGCTGGAGGCGTTTTTCATGATAAAGGCCGCATCTTCGGCAGAACCGATCTTGACCGGCTTGTCGGAAGCCACAGCCGCAGCCGCGCCACCCGCCGCTTCGCCGCCGAAACCGCCCAGAATGACGTTGAAGAAGGAACGGTTCATGCCCTTGCACATGATATAGCTGAGGATCGCACCCGAAGCGCCCACCAGCGCGCCGACGATGATCAACAGGTTGTTTTGCAGCGTAAAGCCGATCCCCGCCGCCGCCCAGCCGGAATAGCTGTTCAGCATGGACACGATCACCGGCATGTCCGCCCCGCCGATCGGGATGATCATGAGCACGCCGAGCAGGAAGGACAGCAAAACGATCGTCCAGAAGATAAAGGCCGATTCCGTTACGCACAGCAGGATGATCAGCAACAGCAGCAGGCCGCCGAGCGCGGCGTTCAGCATATGCTGGCCCTTGAACACCACGGGCTTGCCCGTGACGATCCCCTGCAGCTTGCCGAAGGCGATGACGGAACCCGTGAAGGTGATCGCGCCGATGGCGACACCCAGCGACATTTCGATCAGGCTGCCGACATGGATATCGCCCGCCGTGCCGATGTTATAGGCCTCGGGATTGTGAAAGGCCGCCGCTGCGATGAATACGGCCGCCAGGCCCACAAGGCTGTGAAACGCCGCCACCAGCTGGGGCAGCGCGGTCATTTCGATTTTTTTTGCGATGATCGTGCCGATGCCGCCGCCGATGGCAACACCGAGGATGATCATGCCGTAGGATTGCACGCCCTCCAGCATCAGCGTCGTGACGACGGCAAGCGCCATCCCGGCAATGCCGAACATAAGGCCGCTTTTGGCGGTTTGCGGGCCCGACAGGCCGCGCAGCGCCATGATGCAGCAAACGGAGGAAACAAGATAAGCCAGAAGTGTGACGGTCATCGGCATTGGATCAAGCCCCCTGTTTCTTTTTCTTGGCGAACATTTGCAGCATGCGGTGCGTCACGATAAACCCGCCGAAGATATTGACGGAAGCGAGAATGACCGCGAAAAATCCCATCCATTTGGAGAGGCTCCATTCCGCCGGCCCCGCCGCGATCAGCGCGCCCACGATGATGACGGAGGAAATCGCGTTCGTCACCGCCATAAGAGGGGAGTGCAGCGCAGGCGTCACGCGCCAGACGACGTAATAGCCGACAAAGCAGGCCAGCACGAAAACCGTCAGCCCCACAACGAAAAACGGCATGGAGGCCGCATCGCCGCCCGCGAATTGCGTCAGGTTGAGCGCAAGGTCAGAGGCTTGATCGGACAAGGCCCGCGCGCCTTTGGACAGGTTTTCCGCCTGTTCGACGAGTTGTTGGTTTGACATGTTACCGCTCCTTTGACGACAGCGTTAAATCAGGATTGAAAATGCGGATGCACGATCTGGCCGTCCGCCGTCACCAGCGATGCCTTGACGATCTCATCCTCGCGATTGATCTTCAGCGTTTTGGTTTCCGCGTCCACCAAAGGCGTCAGGAAGTTATAAAGGTTGCGCGCATAAAGCGACGAGGCATCGACCGCAATGCGGCTCGGCAGATTGGGGAGGCCGACGATGGAAACGCCGCCCGCGTCCACGATCTCGCCCGCTTTCGAAAGCGCGCAGTTGCCGCCTTGCTCGACAGCCAGATCCACGATCACGGAACCCGTTTTCATGGTGCGCACCATTTCCTCGGTCACCAGCACGGGCGCAGCCCTGCCGGGGATGAGGGCGGTGGTAATGACGATATCCTGCTTCTTGATCGTCTCGGCGACCAGCGCGGCCTGCTGGCGTTTGTAATCGTCGCTCATCTCTTTGGCATAACCGCCCGCGGTTTCCGCCGCCTTGGTTTCCTCGTTCTCCACCATCACGAAAGTCGCGCCGAGGGATTCGACCTGCTCTTTCGCTGCCGGACGCACATCGGTCGCCGATACCTGCGCCCCCAGGCGGCGCGCGGTGGCAATGGCCTGTAGCCCTGCAACGCCCGCGCCCATCACAAAAACTTTCGCCGGCGGCACGGTGCCCGCCGCCGTCATCATCAACGGAAAGGCACGGCCGTAAACGGCCGCCGCTTCCAAAACGGCGCGGTAACCCGCAAGGTTCGCCTGCGAGGACAAAACATCCATGCTTTGCGCGCGGGTGATGCGCGGCACGAGTTCCATCGAAAAGGCGGTGATGCCTTGCGTAGCCAGCGCATGCAGCATGTCCTTTTCCTGATAGGGAGAGAGTTGGGAGATCAGCACAGCACCCTTTTTCATGCCCGCGATGTCATCGTTGGAGGGATGACGCACGCGCAACACGACATCGGCATCGGCATATACATTGTCACCTGACAGGATTTTCGCGCCCGCGGCCTGATACATGTCATCCGTCACGGCGGCGGCGAGGCCCGCATTCGCCTCCACGCCGACATCAAAGCCGAGCGCAATGAGCTTGCGCACCGTTTCCGGCGATGCCGCCACGCGTTTTTCCGCATCCAGCGTTTCTTTGCCAATTACCAGCTTCATGGTTTGATCAACCCTCTTGCCTGTCGGTTGTCTCTTGGGAATCCGCCACACGGAACCAGGCCCGCATCGAAATCCCTTTCAGGCTGCATCATGCGGCAATTCGCCTGTAAACTCAAGAAACAGACGCATTTTAGGGCAGTTTTTATATGATAAATCAGGATGTTAGCAAATGGTTAATTTTTTATGAAAATTTATGGACTCTCGCGAAACGTTATGTATAATAAATGGACAACGGGGAGTACCGAATTTTGGCGAAAATGTCCTTCCGGCAGGCGGCAGCCGCATCATCCGCATCGCTTTTCAATTTCAACGAAGCGGTGGCGGATTTCTACACCGCCCGCCCCGATCTTCAGGATAAGGTTTTCTTTATCGACCCTGCAGCGGGCGCGGTTGCGCACCCCGATCAGGCCGTCATGCAGGAACTGGTCGATTTCATCGCCCATAGCGATGCGGGCAAAAAGCATATGCAACCCATCATCGCCGATTGCGCGAAGTACAAAACATCTTATTGCCATCCCAACGGCCCCGGCGGCGGATTCGTTTTCGTGTACAGCGGCGCCGATGCGATGCGTTTTACGAAGCGGCACAGCCATGCCACGGAAATGCAGTTTATTTTCGACCACGAAACCGCCCATGCGATTATTGAGGACGGGCGCAGCGACAACCGATTTCTTGCCGAAAGCATCGCCGATGCCTATGCCGCGGTGCGCCATTTGCAGCGCAACGGCGGTGATACGCAGTTTATCGAGGACATGATGCTGGCGCGCGCCCGCGATACGGTTTTCCGCGAAAACGGCATCTTGAACTTCACCTGCCCCGTCATCGAAAAAATCCTGGAAGACGCCAAAACCGTGCCGTTTGAAAAATTCTCCCACGCTGAAACGGTTTCCTATGTCACGGCGACGGCGCGGCAATATACGCCTGACGGCCCGGCGCTGCGCAGCCTGCATGAAAATCTCGCCGCACTGAAAGGCCGCCCGCGGCTCATCGACTTACAAAACGTTGTGGCCACCGCGACCGATGCCCATGTGCTGCACTGGGGGCGCAAGGTCATGTCGGCGCTGGCAACGCAGCGCATACCGCGCCCCGAAAACCTGCGCAGTCCTTTCAAAAAGGCGACGCGCCGCCCCATCAAACACACGCACCATACGCGCCGCTATCCGGTTGCGGCGCAAAGGATGACCGCATGACGACAGCCTCGCCCAAAAAAACGACCCGTCCTTGCCCCACCGCCACCGTTTTCAATACTTATGGCGGTATCGACCGCGAGAGCGCGGTGGAAGGTTTTGATTACATGGCCGCCGTGATCGATATTTACGAGCGGTACCCCGCTGCAAAGGAAAAAGTACATTTTTATGACCTGACCGCGCGCCGTTTTGTCGAACCGGATATCCGCGCAGACCAGGAAGTGCGCCGTTATATGCAGGATGCGCAGGACGGCGGGCGCTTCATGAAATGGGCGGAGGAATACAGAGCGGAAGGCAATTCAGCCGTCATCTACGGCCTGCCGCGCGGGCGCTGCGTCATGCTGACAACCTCCGCACGCAGCATCAATTTACTGGGAAAAGACATTCCTGCCGCGCAAAACGTCTTTTTCGTGCTCGACCATGAGCTCGGCCATGTGTTGGCCGAACATGGCGGTCGCGGCAGTTACAGCCGCGCGATGCATGAATGCGTCGCCGACAGTTTTGCCGCCTTGCGCCATATGCAGCGCTTCGGTGCGGATTCGACCGCCATCGAAGGCCTGTTGCTGCACCGCGCGCAGCGCCTTGTTTCCCTGAACGGCCCGCGCCATGCGGAGCATTTCACAAGCTTTACGCTGGAAAAAGTGCTGGAGATCAAGGATCGGGTCGATATCGCCCGCCTGACGCCGCAGCAAACGCTGGAACTTGCCACACGCATTGCCGTCACCCGGACGCCGAACGACCTGATCGTCGAAAAAACCGCCGCGGCTTTCAAGCCTTTTAAGGACGCCTTGGAAAAAGGCGAACCGCAGGCGCTGAACCGGCTGGCCTATATCGTTTTAAACACACGCGATTACGGCGTTTTCAAATGGGGCGCACCGGTTTTGCGCGGGTATATGTCTGGCAGGCTGGGCGGCACGACAAACGGCCGCCGGAAGATTGCAATTCCCGCGGCAGACTTTACATCGCCCTATTGGCGGAAAGTCAAAAGCATGCTGACGCGCAAGGAATTCGATTTTGCAAAACAGGATATGCTCTACGGCATGCGCCTGCCGGCAAATCCGGCGCAGGCGAGCAGCAACGACAACAGCCGAAAGCCTAGTCCGGCACGCTGAGATCGAAAGGCTTTAAAACGTCGATCTGGCGGGCCGCAAGCTTTTTGGCATCGAAATCCGCGATCAGTTCATGGAAAAGATCATGCCAGTTGATCTCCGCCTGCAAATGCAGGAAGACGGAGCCGAGCCCCAGCGCCGCCCGATCCATGAACACGAATTCGCGCGGCACCTTGACGCCGCCGATCCGTTTCAGCTCGCGGTGCACCTTGGATGCCACGTCGCGGCCGTAGACCGTATTGTCGCCGACCGTGCCGATGGGCCGCACGCGGTCGTCCAGCACCGGGCCGTAGAGAAACCCCGCCCACATATTGAGCACGTCGATCGTTTCCTTGTTGAGGTCGCGGAACCCCCAGAGCTCATAAGCCTGCACCGACATGCCGCGGTTCTGCGATTGCAGGGCGTGATAAAGGGTGATGACCCCTTCGACAAAACGCGGCGGAAACACGCGCACGCAGCCGAAATCGAGCAGGTTGATCGACAAATCCTCATCCTGCACGGCGTAATTGCCAAGGTGCGGATCACCGTGGATGACGCCGTAATAATAAAGCGGTACGTACCAGGCGCGGAACAGGTTATAGGCGATCTTGTTGCGGATTTCCGCCGGCGCACCGACGTAATTCAAAATCGGTGTGCCTTCCAGCCACGTCGTCGTGATCAGGCGATCGGTCGAAAGATCGGGAATGACGCGCGGCACATGCACGTTTTTTTCCGCCGCCAGCATTTCCCCGTAAAGGCCTGCGTGACGCGCCTCCAGCCCGTAATCGAGCTCTTCGTAAAGCCGCGCCGCGATTTCTTTTTGAATATCGTCCGTCACGACGGACTGGTCGTATTTTTCGAACACGCCCATGACAAGACGGAGCTGCTTCAAATCGGCCTCCACCGCCGACACCATATCGGGATATTGCAATTTGCAGGCGACGTTTTCACCCGCGTGCGTCACGGCGCGATGCACCTGCCCGAGCGAGGCGGCGGCGGCGGCCTCTTTTTCGAACGATTTAAATCGGGATTCCCAATCGCGGCCCAGTTCCGCCGCCATGCGCCGGCGCACGAAAAGCCAGCCCATGGGCGGCGCCTGCGATTGCAGCTTTTGCAGCTCCGCCGCATATTCCTTGGGCAGCGCGTTCGGAATGGTCGCCAGCAGTTGCGCGACCTTCAACAGCGGCCCCTTCAGGTCGCCGAGGCTTTCCATCAACTGCCGGGCGTGCTGCGGCTTGTCGATGCCGATGCCGAGGTATTTTTGCCCGGCAAGACGCGCGGCAAGCCCCGTCATGGCGGTGGACACGCGCGCATAGCGCTGCATGCGGCGGCCGATATTGCCTTTTTCGGCAGTTTTTTTTCCGGCGGCGGGCTTTTGGGCCGCTCCGTCTGGTTTGTCTTTTTTGGGCTTTTGCTTTTTCGTTTTTTTATCCACGCCCGATGTCTTATCACCATCCGCTTTTTTCATGGCTTAAAGATGATACCGCGGCATTGAAAAGTCGAGAAGTTTTTTAAGGTTTCGGCGCTTTGGGCTTGCGGGTTTTTTTGGCCCCGGCCTTCGGGGAAACATCCATTTTTTCCAGCGCGTCCATATATTCGCCGACAAGGTTCAACCCGTTTTCCCAAAAAGCGGGCGTTTCGGGATCCAACCCGAAGGGTTGGAACATTTCGTAAAGGTTCTTCGTCATGCCCGTTTCAAGAAGGCCGATATAGCTTTGCACGAATTCTTCCCGTGCTTCCTTCCCCTCCTCCGACGCATCGCGGTAAAGCTGGTAAAGCCCGCTGACCACCTGCTGCGCGAAGGCATACGAATAAACATAGAACGGCGTGTCGAACAAATGCGGCACCGTCATCCAGTAATAACGGTCGTAATCGTCCAGCGCCACGGCGGGACCGAAATATTCCTTTTGCGTGGCGACCCAGATGTCGGAGATTCGCTCCATATCCAGCTCCCCGTCGCGGCGCGCCTTGTGTACGCGCTTTTCGAAATCGTAATAGGCAAGCTGCTGCAAGCCGTTGCCGAGCATGTTTTCCACCCTGTCCATCATCAAACGCTTTTTGACGGCGGGATCTTTTTCTATTTTCAACAACTCGTCGAAAACCAGCATCTCGGCGAAAATACTGGCGGTTTCGGCAACGGGCGTCGGCACGTCGGACAGGAAATGCCCGCAAGCCTTTTCCGCCAGCACCTGATGGATGCCGTGGCCCAGTTCGTGGCCCAGCGTTGCCGCGACGTCATCGACGCCGCCTTGATAACTCAACATGATATAGGGCAGACTGCCGGGCCCCGTCGGCAGGGCGAAGGCGCCGCTTTCCTTGCCGGCGCGCGGTTCGGCGTCCACATGGCCGGCATCGAAAATCTTCTCCGCAATGCGCGCGAATTTGGGGGAAAATTTGCGAAAGGCGCGCAGCACGATTTTCTTGCCTTCCGCGAAGGTGAATTCCGGCGCCGCGCCCTGCAGCGCAGGCGGCGGCAGGGACAGTTTCTCGCGCGGCAGAACCGTCTCGCCGTGCTCCGCCGCCTTCCAGGCATAAAAACGGTGCGACAGCCGGCCGTAGGAAGCCTTGATCGTGTCGAACATCGTATCCACAACATCATCCTCGGCACGGTTTTGACGGTTGACTGCCTCATCGGGACGGGCATAACCGCGCAAATCCGCATCGATCATATCGTCACGCAGGATGGTGTTATAGATGAGCGCAATGCGCTTGCCGTTCTGCTTCAGAACATCGGCGAGCTGCCGGCGCGTTTCCTTGCGCGCAGCCGGATCGCTGCCGAGCGCGACATCGTCAAAGGGCACCTGTTCGCCGTCGATCTCAACCGTCAACCCCGCCATGGTTTCATGATAAAGGCGCGTCCAGCCCTCGCGGCTGGCGGCATCGAAATCGGCGCTGAGGTTCGATACGCCTTCGGGCAGGGGTTTCTTGCTGCCCTCGCGCACAGCGGCGATCCACGGCGCATAGCGCGCAAGCTCCGGCGCCTGCATTTTCGCCATGAGATCGGATTCCTTCAACGCGGCAAGCTCCGTTTCAAAAAACGCCGTTTTGCCACCCGTTTCCTGATACCAGTTTTTCAAATCCCCCGTTTTGGCGAAATTATCGACATGGTCGGATTCCAAAAGCGTGAGATAGCAGCTGATGCGGTACATTTCACGCTCGACCATCTCGTATATCCGGATTGCCTCGCCCAGATCCGCGCCCGACAGCCATTTGAGCGTGCCTTCAAACGTTTCGGCAAAGTCATCCAGCATTTTTTCGAGCCGCTGCCTGTCGGCGGCCAGCTCCGGCGACTCCAGCCCGGGATAGAGGTCGTTCAGGTTCCAGCGCGGCATGGGGTCGAAAACATCATCCGCATTAAGTGCGTTATTGTTGACGGGCTTACGCGCCCGCATGCGGTTGAAGCTGTTTTTCAACGCGACCTCTTTTTTATCCGGATTTTTCGGCTGCGCGGTCATGGCGTACCGCCTCCGGCAGGCGGCTTCGGCTTGCCTTCATTCGCAGCGCGCGGCGGCGCAGGGTGCGCGGATTTTTTATTATCGTTGCCGGCGGGCGGCATCACGATGTCGTCGCCCGCGTCCTTAAAATCCTTTTGTGCCTTTGCCGTCGCCTCTATTTTCCTGTCCAGCTTGATCAGATCGTCGATATAACGGCCGATGACGCCAAGGCCCTTCTTCCAAAAATCCGGATTCGCGGTATCAAAGCCGAAGGGCTGCAACAGCGCCTCGTGGCTTTTGCTGCCGCCGGCGGCAAGAAGATCTTCGTATTTTCGGGCGAAATCCTGCTTGTCCGACGTCCCTGCATATTCATCGTAAAGCGCGTTCACCAGGCAATCACCGAAGGCATAGGCGTAAACGTAAAACGGCGTATGGATGAAATGCGGGATATAGGCCCAGAAATGCTCCATCCCCGGCACGTCGGTATTGATAGACGCGCCCAGGCTTTCGCGCGAAACCTCGCGCCATATTTTGCCGATGTCCTCGGCAGACAATTCACCGTTTTCACGGTAGGCGTTATGCAGTTTTTGCTCGAAGGAGTAAAAGGCCGTCTGGCGCACGACGGTGTTCAGCATATCTTCGACCTTGCCCGCGATCATGGCCCGTTTTGCCACGGGGTCGGTTTCCTGCGCCAGCAGGCTTTGGAACACCAGCATTTCGCCGAAAACACTGGCCGTTTCGGCAACGGTCAGCGGCGTATCGGCCATGAGGTGCCCCTGTTTCGCCGCCAGCACCTGATGGATACCGTGGCCCAGTTCATGCGCCAGCGTCATGACATCGCCGGGCGTACCGAAATAATTGAGCAAAATATACGGATGCGCGGACGGCACGGCGGGATGCGAAAACGCGCCGCTGTCCTTGCCCGCGCGGGGTTCGGCATCTATCCAGCCTTCGTCGAAAAAACGGCGGCCGATTTTCTCCATTTCGGGGGAAAGCTTGCCGAAAGCTTCCAGCACGATCTCCTTTGCCTCCGCCCACGGGATCTCGCGCGCGGGCGCGCCTTCCAGCGGCGCGTTGCGGTCGGCAGGGTGCAGGCGGGCGACGCCGCTTTTTTGCGCCTTCCATGCATAATATTTATGCGACAGGTCGGCATAGCTTTCCCTGACCGCTTTGGAGAGCGCCTCGACCGTTTCGCCGGCGATGCGGTTCTCCAGATGACGGCTGTCTTCGGGCTTGTCGAAGCCGCGCTGCGCATCCTCCGCCGCCTTCAGTCCCGCAAGCGTATTGGTGATGAGCGTGAAAGATTTGATATTGCTCTCCAGCCCTTTGGCAAAAGCCTCCCAGGCGCGCTTGCGCGCGGCGGGATCGTCCGCGCCATCGATGATGTTCAGCGTTTCCGCCTCGGTCAGTTTCCGGCCGTCGACGTCGAAGCGCAGATCGGCCATGGTTTGGTCGAACAAGCGGCGCCAGGCGTGTTCCGCCGTTGCCTCGCGCAAGTGGCGGTATTTTTCCTGTTCGTCGGATAATTGACGCGCGCGCCCCGCGCGCACCCCGGCCAGCCACGGCGCATAACACGCAAGCGCGGGCGCCGCCATTTTTTCCATCAGCGCCGCTTCGGGCAGCTTGTTGATTTCAAGCTCGAAAAACAGCATGTCTTGCGTTGCCGCGCGGAGTTTTTCGTTCACCTTGCCCGCAAAGGCATCTTCCCTTGCGTCCGCGGCGCGCAAAAGCTCCACATAGGTCTCGATACGGGCGATGTTTTCGGAGATTTTTTCAAACCGCTCCACCGCGCCGCCCAGCGCCGCGCCGTCGAGCTTTGCGATCGCGCCGCGGTAGGTTTTGGCAAAATCCGCCACATCCGTTGCGACCACCTGCAAGGCCGATTTGAAATCATCGCCGTCCTTGCCGGAGAACAGCGCCGACAAATCCCAGCGCGGCAACGCCGCGGGCTCGACGGCGCGGGGGCGGGGAGGATCGCGATCCGGTTTGCGGTTTTGCGGTTCGGCCATCGGGCATCCTTTGACAAAAGCGGGCGGCAAGAATGCCTTGCCGCCACACACCCGCTGCCTGCCGTATTCGCGCCGCCCTTTGATAGCCGTTCATCTGCGAAACGGCGCAGGCGATTCTTTTGAACCGAATACGTTATGCGTCAAAAAGCGTATCACAGATAACGCGACACACAAATAACATAAGGCCGCATATATTATGATAAATTAATTAGTTGCGGAAAACGGAGATGCGGTTGCGGCCGGCCTTTTTCGCATCATAGACGGCGCTGTCGGCGCGGCTGAGCGCGGCATCGACGGCGGTTTCACCGTCCTTGAATTCGGCAATGCCGATGCTGACCGTAAAATTGATTTTATGATCGTTGAATGTCAGGATGTTATCACTTGTCAATTTCCGTAAACGCTCGGCAATGACCGTGGCCCCCTGCAGGTCGGTTTCGGGCAACAGGGCGACGAATTCCTCCCCGCCCCAGCGGCCGAAAATATCGACGTTGCGCAACGCGTTGGTGCAAATCATGGTAAAACGCTGCAAGGCCTTGTCGCCCGCCGCATGGCCGTAGGTATCGTTGAGGCGCTTGAAATAGTCCAGATCCAGCATCAGGATCGACAGCGGATGATGGTAGCGGTTGGCGCGCAGCGCCTCGCGTTCGGCAATCGCAGTGAATTCGCGGCGGTTGAAGCAGCCTGTCAGCGGGTCTGTCGCAGCAAGGCGCAGCAACTCCTCTTCCGTTTTGCGGCTGCGGCTGACATCCCGCATGATGGTCGCGAAATAACGCTCGTCCCCCAGTGCAAGGCTGAAGATTTCGGAACTGGCGACGAATTCCTCCCCGTCCTTGCGGCGGCCGTAAACCTGGTGGCTGCGCTCGTCGCTGGATTTATGACGGGCCTCGCCCATACCGAATTCCTGCATCAGCAGGTCGTGTTGCATCTGAAAGCGTTCGGGCAGCAGAATATCCAGGCGCTCGCCCAGCACTTCCTTGGCTTCATAACCGAAAACGCGCTCCGCGCCCTCGTTGAACAAAATGATATCGCCGTTACGGTTCACGATCACGATGGCGGCTTCGGCCTTGGCCGCCATCTGCGCGCAAAGATCTGCTATTTTTGCCTTTTTACCGAAAAGAGCCATGAATAAAGCGGTGCCCGTTTTAAGCGGAGGATTATTTCGAACGCGCCGTTTTTTTGCGGCGTTTGGAAAACTTACCAAGGTTTTCCGCCTTTTCCAACTGGTCAATAAAGCTTTCAATCACGCCAAGACCTTTTTGCCAGAACGACGGATCCTGCGCCGACAGGCCGAAGGGCCGCAAGAGCACGTCATGGCGCGCCGTGCCGCCGGCGGCGAGCAGGTTCATGTATTTATCGGCGAAGCTATGATCGCCTTTCTTTTCAGAATCTTGATATACGGCATAAAGCGCATTCACCAGGCAATCGCCGAAGGCATAGGCATAAACATAGAACGGTGTGTGATAGAAATGCGGAATATAAGCCCAGAAGTTTTTATAAGCCGCGTCGAATGTGAAGGCGGGGCCGAGGCTTTCGCGCATCACCCGCATCCAGATATCGGCGAAATCCTCCGGCGTCAGCTCGCCGTTCTTGCGCGCCGCATGCACTTGCTGCTCGAAATCGTGGAAGGCGATCTGGCGCACGACGGTGTTCAGCATATCCTCGACCTTGCCGGCCAGCATGGCTTTGCGCACCTTCGGATTTTTTTCCTCTTGCAGCAGCGACTGGAACGTCAGCATCTCGCCGAAGACGCTGGCCGTTTCGGCGAGCGTCAGCGGCGTATCGGCCATGAAATAGCCCTGTTTGCCGGCCAGCACCTGATGCACGCCGTGGCCCAGCTCGTGCGCGAGCGTCGCCACATCATCCACCCCGCCCTTGAAGTTCATGAGAATATAGGGATGCGCCGACGGCACGGTAGCGGCGGAAAACGCGCCGCTGTCCTTGCCTGCGCGCGGTTCGGCATCGATCCATCTGCCGTCGAAGAAACGGCGGCCGATCTTTTCCATCTCGGGATGGAAACGGCCGTAAGCCGTCAGTACCGCATCCCTTGCCTGGTCCCATGTGAATTTCTTTTCCGTGGCGAAGGGCAGCGGCGCGTTGCGGTCCCACGGATTCAGTTTTTTCTGCCGCATCCATTTCGCCTTCAGCTTGTAATAGCGATGCGACAGTTTCGGATAGCTTTTTTTAACGGCGGCAACCAGCGCATGCACGACTTCGTCTTCTACCTGATTGTCGAGGTTGCGCGCGGCCATGGGGCTTTTATAGCCGCGCTGGCGGTCGTCGATTTCCTTTTCCTTCACCAGCGTGTTGTAGATAAAGCCGAACGCGCCGATGTTGTCGGCGAATACCTTGCCGATGGACCGGTGCGCCGCTTGGCGCGTCCCGGCATCGCGGGACAGGAGCATATGAAACACTTCCGTTTCCGTCAGCATTTTCCTGCCGACGGGAAAGCGCAGGCGCGCCACGGTTTCATCGAACATGCGCACCCAGGCATCGCTGCCGGTGACATCGCGGTCGTGCAGGATCTTTTCGACTTCATCGCTGAGCTGGTAGTCGCGGAAGGCGCGGATCTGATCGATCACGGATTTATACCGCGCGGTTTCCCTGGCCTTCATCCAGCCTTTGACCGTTTTTTCCGGCAGGCGGTTGATTTCCAGCCGGAAGAACAGCAGATCGGCGAAAATGTCGTTCGCCTTTTCGCTATAGGACTGAAACTTTTTTCCCGCAACGGGATCGTCGAGCTTTGTCTGGCGGTCGAGCGAGAGATAACTGCCCACGCGCGCCAGTTTTTCACAGATATCTTCATATTCGGCAAAGGCCTTGCCGAAAGCCTTGCCGCCGAGTTTGCCCAGCTTGCCCTCGAACCGGCGGCGGAAGGAAGCGGCCGCCTTGCCGCCCGTCGCCAATGCCTCGGCCACGTGCCGGTCCACCGGCGGCGCCACCAGATGGGAGAGATCCCAGCGGGGCGGGGCGGACGTGCGGGATGCCTGTTTTTTTGCGGTTTTGGGCATTGTTTTTGCTTTCGGCATAGGTGTAAAATTGAAAAAGGGCAGTTTTTGTTTATATCAAAATATATATTCCGCCCCGAAAATAAAGGCCGCAAATGTCCAAAAAAGAAAAAACCGCGCATAAGACCGGCACGCAGGATGTGCGCCGCGCCCTGCTGGAAGCCGCCCTGCCCGACATCGCCTTTGACGGCTGGCAGGACAGCGTACTGGAACGCGCCTGCGAAAAAACCGGCATCGGCATCGAAGACGCGGAAAAAGCCCTGCCGGACGGCATGGCCGGTCTCGCCCTTTATTTTTCAGCCTGGGCGGATGAGAAAATGCTGCAATCACTGGCCGGGGAAGACCTCGGCGCCCTGCGCATCCGCGACCGCGTGGCGCAGGGCGTGCGCCGCCGCCTTGAAATCCTCACCCCGTGGAAACAGGCCGTTTCCGCCGCAGGGGCGATGCTCGGCCTTTCCGCGCAGGGGCTTGCCGTGCCCAAAGCCGTCTGGCAAACAGCGGACAGAATATGGATCGCCGCGGGCGATACGTCGACGGATTACAACCGTTACACCAAACGCCTTTTGCTCTCGGGCGTTTTAAGCGCCACGACGCTGTGCTGGCTCGGCGACGACAGCCCCGGGCAACAGGAAACATGGGATTTCCTGGATCGCCGGATCGACAATGTGCTGACCCTCGGCCGCGGCCTCGGCAGCATGGGGGACAAGCTGCGCGGCTTCGCCCCGCGGCGGAGGAAGCAGGCGTGATCCCTTTTTTCGACCCGTCCGCCGCCGCCGGATTGATGATGCTGGTACTGGCGCAAGGCTGCCCGCCGCAGCAAATGCCGACCGTCAGCATCAACGTGGTCAACAACCCGCCCGTCTACGACAATTCCTACAGCAGCGCGGCGCTCGGCGAAGTGCCCATCGACACCAAAATCGCGCAGCACAGCGACGAAGTTTTCATCACCGGCGGCCTGACGCGCGGAGCGGTCACCACGTCGTGGGAAACGTCTTTCGCGAAACTGCTGGACGAGCGCAGCGGCGTTGCCTGCCTGTGGCTGAAATCCGTCAATCTGACGCTGACCTATACGCCGAATGTTTACATCGCCAGCGAGCACGCCCCCGGCAGCTGCCGTTACGGCGTCATCATGGAACATGAAATCCGCCATGTGAATACCGACATCATGACGCTGAACGAATACCTGCCGCTGATCCGGCAGAACCTGCAATACGCCGTCGATACGCTGGGCGTACGGGGACCTTATCACGACGTGCAGATGCGCCGCATCCAGCAGGACATGCAGGATGTCATCTCCGGCCGCCTGCGCGACACGCTGGCGGAAATGGACGTCGTGCGCCGCAAGCGCCAGCAGCTGATCGACACGCGACAGGAATACATGCGTCTTTCCGGCCTCTGCCCGAACGAGCGCACGGGCGGATCGCGCCGCCGCTGAAGCAATTTCACCGTTGCTGGCGTAATTTCACCGTTACTGGCGCAATGCGCGGCGCGCGTCTTCCAGCGCCGCGCGCACCATGACTTTCCAGTAGGATCGCGTCGGCCCTTCGTTCAGCAGCACAAGCCAATCGTCGATCGCGCCCTCCACGTCGCCGTCCTGTTTCTTGCGCAAGGCGAGATAATGGCGCGCCAAAGGACTTTCCGGATACAGCGTCCGGACGAAATGGAACGTCGCCACCGCATCATCCCCCACCTTGCCGCCGTTGGCGCGGATCTGCGCCTCGCCCAGCGCAACGGCGTAAAGGCGCAGAAAATCATCCTGCCGCGCAATCGCCGCGCGCACCGCATGCGCGTAGAATTTCACGGCTTCCGCATGATTGCCGAGGCTGGTGTGGATTTCACCCAGTGTGCGCAAGGCGCCAAGATCGTTCGCGTCACGCTCCAGCAAGATCATCATCGGGCGCTGCGCCAGCAGGGACAGGTGGCGGCGGTTCAGTTCTTCCAGATTGTAGAAAACGGCCTGATGCCCCTTGAGATCCGGCCGCCCCGCGGAAAGATAAAGCGCCAGCGATAAAACCGGCACCAGCATCATCAATATGACCGCAAGGGAGCGGTCGGCCTGCGTCAGCGGATCGCCGTGGCGAAACCGGCCCCGCCCTGCCAGCGGATTGACCAGCTTGATCACCACGCCGGCAGCGAGAAGGCTCATCATGAAATAAAGCATCCACATCTCAGCCGCCCTCCGCCGGCTTGAAACGCAGGCGGCGGAACAGGATCAAGAGCCCGCCCAGCAGGACAAGCGCCGGCGTCGACCACAAAAGATAGGTCGCGGGCTTCACGGGCGGCTTCATCAGCACATAATCGCCGTAGCGTGCCTGAATAAAGGCGAGCACCTCCGCATCGCCATCGCCCGCGCGCAGCCTTTCGCGCACCAGCAGGCGCAGGTCGCGAGCAAGGCCTGCGGCTGATTCGTCAATATCCTCCCCCTGGCAGACGAGGCAGCGCAGCTGGCGGCTGATCGCCCGCGCGCGTTGTTCCAGGGCGGGATCGGACATGATTTCATCGGGCAGCACGGCGGCGGCGGGATTCGCAATCGAAATGAAAAGCAGCAAAAGAAAGGGCAGGACGTATTTCATGGCCTATCCCTTTCTCAGCAGCGGTTTGATGACGGCGTTATAATCCTGCCACGTCAGCGGGCCGACATGGCGGTAAAGAATCATGCCCCCGCGGTTGACGACATAGGTTTCCGGCACGCCGTAAACACCCCAATCGATCGAGACGCGGCCCGCGTTATCATAGCCCGTTGCGGTAAATGGATTGCCGTGTTGCTTGAGCCATTTGACGGCATCGTCACGGTTGTCCTTGTAGTTGACGCCGTAGATGACGATGCCTTCCTCGTCCGAGATGCGCGTCAGCACCGGCTGCTCCGCCTGGCACGGCACGCACCAGGAAGCGAAGAAATTCACCAGCGCAAAATCCTGCCGCAACAGGTCGGCGCGTTCAAAAGGCCTTTCGTGTTCCAATACGCCCGGCAGGACGAAATCGGGCGCGGGCTTGCCGATCATGGCGGATTCGATTCTGGACGGATCGGTGCCGCGCAGCAGCGGCGCCGTGAAAAGCGCCACCAGCACGATAAAAAACAACAAAGGCAAGAGCGCGAGGATATGGCGTTTCATACGACTCCCTCCGCCGGCTTGCGGGCGCGTCGCGTACCCAGCGACAAGAGGCCGCCAAAGGCGATCATCCCCGCCCCCAGAAACAGCAGGCCGATCAGGGGGTGGTGATAAATGCGCACGACCCAGCGGCTGCGGTTGTTCTCTTCATTATCGCCCAGCACAATGTACAATATATCCATGCCCGCCAGATGCAGCGCGGCCTCGCTGGTCATGCGCGAAGCGACGGGATACCAGCGTTTTTCAGGCACCATGCGAAAAGCCCTTGCGCCGTCCTGCGGCACAACCTCAAAGGTGATCCGGTCAACGTTGTAATTCCAGCCCGTGCCCGTGTGCTGGCTGTCGAGCCGGATGTCATAGCCCGCAACGCTGATCCTGTCGTCCGTTTGCATGACCAGTATTTTTTCCGTGGTCATCTGCGTTGCCGCCGCCGCACCGATGATCACCAGCGCAAAGCCCGCATGGGCCACCAGCATGCCGTAATAGGACAACGGCAGATAACGAAAGCTTTTGAAACCGCCCGTTTTACGCGCCATATCCTGCAACAGCGCCGTCAGTATCCAGACTCCTGCGAAAATCGACAACCACAGGAACGGCTTTTGCGGCACGGCAAAGAGGATCAGGAACAGGCAAAGCGCCAGCGTGGCCAGCGCCGGCAACAACAACCGCCGCATCGTCACCCGTGGATTGCCCGCGCGCCAGACCACCGCAGGCGCGGCACCCATCAAAAGGGCAAAAGGCGCAAGCATGGGTGCCAGGGTCGCCATGTAATAGGGCGTGCCGACGGAAACGGCGCCGAGCTGCAAAGCGCTCATGAACAACGGGTAGAGCGTGCCCATGAAAACCGTTGCCGCCGCCGCGAAAAGAAAAACATTGTTCAGCAGCAGCACCGTTTCGCGGCTGAAGGGCGTAAATTGCTTGACGCCGCGGATATAGGGCGCGCGCAAGGCGTATAAAAACAGCGCCCCGCCCGTGGCCAGCGCCAGCAGGACGAGAATGAACACGCCGCGCGCGGGATCGACCGCGAAAGCATGCACCGACGTCAAAACGCCGGAGCGCACGAGAAACGTGCCGAGCAAGGACAGGCTGAAGGTTAAAATCGCCAGAAAAATCGTCCAGTTCTTCAATGTATCGCGTTTTTCCAGCACGGCGACGGAATGCAGCAGGGCCGTGCCCGCCAGCCACGGCATCAGCGCGGCGTTTTCAACGGGATCCCAAAACCAGAATCCGCCCCAGCCGAGTTCGTAATATGCCCAGACCGATCCGAGCGCGATGCCGCCCGTCAGAAAAGCCCATGCCGCCAGCACCCAGGGGCGCAAAACCGTGGCCCAATGGCGGTCGATTTTTTTATCCAGCAGCGCCGCGATGGCAAAACAAAAGGCAACGGAAAAACCGACATAGCCCATGTAGAGCAGCGGCGGGTGGACGGCGAGCGCCAGATCCTGCAAGACCGGATTCAACCCCAGCCCCTCCGCCGGCGCGGGGTCGAGCCGCAGGAAAGGGTTGGAAGTAAACAGCAAAAACATCAGAAAACCCGCCGCGATCATCCCCTGCACGGCGATGACGCGGGACTGGAAAGCGGCAGGCAGGGATTTCGCGGCCTGCGCCACCAGCACGCCCCAGAGCGCAAGCATCCAGACCCAGAGCAGCATGGAGCCTTCATGATTGCCCCACGTACCCGTGATTTTATAAAGCAGCGGTTTCATGGTATGGCTGTTTTCGGCCACGTTGCGCACAGAAAAATCGGACAAGGCATAGGCATGGATCAGGGAGATCAGCGCGATCGTGCAAAGCCCCATCAGCGACCAGGCCGCCTGCCGCCCGAGCTGCATCCAGGCGCCCCGCCCGCGCTGCGCGCCGACAAGCGGCACGACGGATTGCACCAAAGCCAGTACCAGCGCCAGCGTCAGAGCAAAATGACCAAGCTCGGCGATCATGGCGCATCTCCCGTTACGGGCGCGGCATATTCCCGCATGGACTTGACACCGTCCTCATGCGCCTGTTGCAAGGCCCGGGCAACCTCGGGCGGCATGTAATTTTCATCATGCTTGGCCAGCAATTCATCCGCCGCAAAAACGCCGCCGTCACTCAGGCTGCCCATGGCGACCACGCCCTGCCCTTCGCGGAACAGGTCGGGCACGATGCCATGGTATTCGACATCCATATCCGCCGCCCCGTCGGTGACGGTGAAGCGCACAACGGCCCCGTCCTTCACGACCGTGCCCGTCTTGACAAGCCCGCCGAGGCGAAAGGTTTTACCCGCCGCAATGCGCGGATCGTTCGCCGACCGATAGGCCGCGATCTCCTTCGGGCTATAGAAAAAAGAGATATTGTCGCGCAGGGCGTAAAGCGAAAGACCGACCGCAACGCCAAGGCAGCCCAGCACGAAAAGAATGAAGTAAAGACGCTGCTTTTTTTTCATGGCGCATCGCCTCCGGCATCATCCTTTTGCGCCGACGTCTCCAGCGCGCGGCGGGCGGCGGCGGCGGCAAACAGGCTTTGCAAAACCAGAAACACGATCACAACGATTGTAATCAGATAAGCCAACGCCACATAATGCAGATGTTCAAGGTTATCGATCATGCCGCCCGCTCCGTTTGCTGCAACTGCCGCACGGCGAGGCGGCGGCGGTGGATTTCGGTACGCAGGCGCAGGCAGGCGAGCGCGATGAACAAAGCGTTGAATGCCGCCGTCATGACGCCGAGCGGCCAGAGCATGGCGGCGTCGATCGCCGGCATTGCCATGCGCGTGACGCTCGCGGGTTGGTGCAGAGTATTCCACCAATCGACGGAAAACTTGATGATCGGCACATTGACCACGCCGGCCAGCAGCAGCACCGCGCCCGCGTTGATACCTTTTTGCGGGTCGTCGAAAGCGTCGCTAAGCGCGATATAGCCGAGATATAAAAAGAACAACACCAAAACGGATGTCATCCGTGCATCCCATGCCCACCACGTGCCCCACATCGGCTGTCCCCAGAGCGCGCCGGTAACAAGACAGATCAGCGTAAACCCCGCTCCCAGCGGCGCAGCGGCGCGGGCATAAAGCTCCGCCACCACATGTTTCCAAACAAGCCCCACGAAAGCGGCCGCCGCCATCGACGTATAAACGAACAGCGCCATCCAGGCCGCCGGCACATGGATATACATGATGCGCACGGTTTCGCCTTGCTGGTAATCGGCGGGGGAGCCGAAAAACGCCAGCCACAGGCCCGCCGCCAGCAAAACGACGGCAAGAACGGACATCACCGGCATCACCCAGCGGATAAGCGCCAGAAAGCGTGTCGGATTGGCAAAGGTTTTGATCAAGACGACCTCACATTCATCGTCAGGCATGCCGATGCGGCATAGGGCGCCAAAGGCAGTGCCGGCAGCAGCAGCGCGAACTGCAACAGAACATAAGGCGTTGCCGGCATTCCCGCAAGGCTTGCGCCCATCGCCAGCCCGCCCAGCAGCAGCATGGGCAAAAACAACGGCAGGATCAATAAAACCAGCAAAACCCCGGGTTTGCGGCTGCCCAGCGTCAAACAGGCGCCAAACCCGCCCAGAAGGCTGAGATAGACCGTGCCGCAGAAAAAGGAGAGGACCAGCACCCCCCATTGCGCAAAGGGAACGAACAGCATGGGCGCCACGACCAGCAGCGCGAACAGGAGCAAAAGCCCCGTCATAAGCCAGTGGCAAATCATTTTGGCCGCCACGACGGCAAAGGCGGAAACGGGGGAGAGCAACAGCAGATCGAACGTGCCGTCGTCGTAATCGCGGTGGTACATGCCCTCCAAAGCCAGCAGGGCGGCCAGCGCCGCCGATGTCCAGATGATGCCGGGCGCCGCGCGCGCGACGATGTTTTGCCCGCCGCCCAGCGACAGGGCGAAAAGGCTGACGATCATGACAAAGAAAAAAACGGTGACCAGCGCCTCCGGCCCACGGCGGAGGTTCAGGCGCAGACTGCGCGCCAGATGTGGTTTGAGCACATGCATCATGCCGCCTCCTCCATGCGCAAAACTTGCACGCGGGCCATGTCCGGCGCGTGATGCGCGGCCATCAGGACAATCCCGCCTGCGGCCGCATGCCTCTCTATGGCAACCGCCAGATGCGCTGCCGCCGCTTCGTCCAGCGCGTTGAAAGGCTCGTCCAAAAGCCAGAGCGGGCTTTGCTTCATGAGCACCCGCGCAATCGACAAGCGCCGTTTTTGCCCTGCCGAGAAAAGACGCACCGGCACGTCGGCCAGCGCCGAAATCCCGATAGCCGACAGTGCTTGCGCCGCTGCAGACGCAGGGGCTTTTATTTTCCAGAGCGCCGCCCAGAACAACAAATTCTCCCGCGCGGTTTCCAGAAGTTTGAGATCACGATCGTCGGGTGGCAGAAAGGCATAGTCTTGCGCATAATCCGCAGCTTCCATTTCCGAAATATCCGTGCCGTCCCACAAAAGACGCCCCGCCGCCGCGGGCAGCGCCCCCGCGACCAGGCGCAGCAGGCTGGATTTGCCCGCGCCGTTGCGGCCCGTCAGGCGCACAATAACGCCCGCCGGCGCGTCCAACGAAAAGTTTTGGAAAAGCACGCGCCCGCCGCGCCGGCACGTTATGTCTGACAGCGCCAAAGTCTTTGAAAAAAGCCGTTTTGCAACAGGCATGTTTCGCCTATGATAATGTCGGGGTTGGGTTGATACGTCAGCCCAGACTATAAACCATCGGAGCGAAGCTGCAAAATACCAATAAATGTAAAAATACCGCGATAAAACAGGCTGATGAACCAATCGGTAACCAAACGGCGGTATGATGGTAAGACAAGGTTCGCGCACCCGTCCGGGCGGGGCTTTCCCTGAAGCGCGCCCCGAGAAACGCTTTAAAGAGATATCTACGCACAGGAGTTTTAAAAAGTGACCACCACCGGCATCGATACACTCAAAACCCGCAAGACTCTTACCGTTGACGGCAAAGAGTATGACTACTTTTCCTTCAGGGAAGCGGAAAAGACCGTCGGTGATTTGTCCAGGCTGCCCTATTCGCTGAAAGTCCTGCTGGAAAACCTGCTGCGTTTCGAAGACGGCAAAAGCGTATCGGTGGATGACGTGAAAGCCATCGGCGAATGGCTGAAAAACAAGACAAGCGACCGCGAGATCGCCTATCGTCCCGCGCGCGTGCTGATGCAGGACTTTACGGGCGTGCCCGCCGTCGTCGATCTTGCCGCCATGCGCGATGCGATGGTCGCGCTGGGAGGCGATCCGCAAAAGATCAACCCGCTCGCCAACGTCGATCTCGTCATCGACCACTCGGTCATGGTAGATGAATTCGGCAAGCCCGCTGCCTTCTCCGCCAATGTGGAGCGCGAATTCGAACGCAACATGGAGCGCTACGTTTTCCTGCGCTGGGGCTCCAAGGCCTTCAACCGTTTCCGCGTCGTGCCCCCGGGCACGGGCATTTGCCACCAGGTCAACCTTGAATACCTGTCACAAACCGTCTGGACGGAAGAAGACGAAAGCAACAAAGGCCGCACGGTCGCCTATCCCGACACGCTTGTCGGCACGGACAGCCATACGACGATGGTGAACGGCCTTGCCGTTCTGGGCTGGGGCGTCGGCGGCATCGAGGCCGAGGCCGCGATGCTGGGCCAGCCCGTTTCCATGCTGATCCCCGAAGTCGTGGGCTTCAAGCTCACCGGCCAGTTGAAGGAAGGCACGACGGCGACCGACCTTGTCCTGACCGTCACGCAAATGCTGCGCCAGAAAGGCGTGGTCAACAAATTCGTGGAATTCTACGGCGCGGGCCTCGACCACCTGTCGCTGGCCGACCGCGCGACGATCGCCAATATGGCCCCCGAATACGGCGCGACTTGCGGCTTCTTCCCGATCGATACCGAAACCCTGCGCTATCTGCGCTTCACCGGCCGTGACGAACACCGCGTGAAACTGGTCGAAGCCTATGCCAGAGAACAAGGCATGTGGCGCGATGCCCAGACGCCCGACCCCGTCTTTACCGATACGCTGGAGCTGGATCTCGGCACGGTCGAGCCGTCGCTGGCCGGCCCGAAACGCCCGCAGGACCGCGTCCTGCTCAGCCAGGCGGCGACGGATTTCAAAAAATACCTTTCCGCCGAAACCAACGGCACCCCCGCCAGCGCGGAGGCGAAGTTCATCGCCGAAGGCGGCCATCCCGACAACCTGCAGCAGGAAGGCATCACCGTGGAAGGCCGCGCCTATAAAATGGCGCACGGCCACGTCGCCATCGCCGCCATCACCAGCTGCACCAATACCTCCAACCCCTCCGTCATGGTGGCGGCCGGCCTGCTCGCCCGCAAGGCCCGCGCCAAGGGCCTGACGGTCAAGCCCTGGGTCAAAACCTCCCTCGCGCCCGGCTCGCAGGTAGTAACGGATTACCTTGAAAAGGCAGGTTTGCAAACAGACCTCGACGCGCTGGGCTTCAACCTTGTCGGCTACGGCTGCACAACCTGTATCGGCAATTCCGGCCCGCTGCTGCCGGAAATCGAAGCGGCCGTTAAAGAAGGCGATCTCACCGTGGCAGGCGTTCTGTCCGGCAACCGCAACTTCGAGGGGCGCATCCACCCCCTCGTCAAGGCAAACTATCTCGCCTCCCCGCCGCTGGTCGTCGCCTACGCGCTGGCCGGTTCGATGAAAAGCGACATCACCACCGAACCGCTGGGCACGGACACGGACGGTAACGCCGTTTACCTGAAGGACATCTGGCCCGACCAGCAGGAAATCCGCGACACGCTGGAAATGGCGCTGACCGCCGATATGTTCAAGTCGCGCTATGCCAACGTCTTCGAAGGGCCGGCGGAATGGCAAAAGGTCAAAACCGAGGGCGGCATGACCTATAGCTGGGACAGCTCTTCCACTTATGTGCAGAACCCGCCGTATTTCAACGGCATGGGCATGCAACCAGCGCCGGTAACGGATATCAACGGCGCTTATGCCCTTGCCCTTTTCGGCGACAGCATCACGACCGACCATATCTCTCCTGCCGGCTCCATCAAGAAGGACGGCCCCGCCGGCCATTACCTTACCGGCTATCAGGTGCGCCCCGCCGATTTCAACTCCTTCGGCGCGCGCCGCGGCAACCACGAAGTCATGATGCGCGGCACTTTCGCCAATATCCGCATCAAGAACGAGCTGGTGCCCGGCACGGAAGGCGGCATCACCAAGCATATCCCGAGCGGCGAGATCATGCCGATCTATGACGCGGCAATGAAATACATGACGGAAAGAACCCCGCTCATCATCATCGCCGGCAAGGAATACGGCACGGGCTCCAGCCGCGACTGGGCGGCCAAGGGCACGAACCTTCTGGGCGTGCGCGCCGTGATCGCCGAAAGCTTCGAGCGCATCCACCGCTCTAACCTCGTCGGCATGGGCGTTTTGCCGCTGCAATTCAAGGAAGGCATGACACGCGCCAGCCTGAAGCTGAACGGTGATGAAAAATTCGACATCGCCGGCATCGAAAACGGTCTGAAACCGCGCATGGATCTGACTGTCGCCCTGCACCGCAAGGACGGGACAATGGAAACGTTCACCGTATTGTGCCGCATCGACACGCTGGATGAAATCGAATATTACAAAAACGGCGGGATCCTGCACTACGTGCTGCGTTCCATTGCCAGGGCGGCCTAACAGCGAAGGATTGATGCGCATGAGAACCGGAATTTTATTTGTTCTAGCGGGCTTCACCGCCGTCTTGTCGCTCACCGCCGCCCAGGCCGCTGCGCAAACGGATGATTCATGGATGGAATACAGGAATCCTTACGTGAACGAGCAAGGCAACCTTGCAAACCCCCACAGGACGACGGATGAAATCCTGGCCCTCGGCCGCGAAATGGCGACGGATGCCCTGTCCTTCAGACCCGAGGAAATGGACAAACCGCCCGAAGGCGAGAAAAACAAGCTGGAAAACCTGCGCGCGCATTTCAGCGACAATGCCTGGAAAGAATATATGCAGTATATGCGGGATTCCCGCTTCCTCGACATGGTCTACCGCAACCGCTACAACGCCTCGACCATTGCGGACGGGGATATCATCCTGATCAACAGCGGGCCGGTTGCGGGTTCCTACCGCTGGGTCATCCAGGTGCCGCTTTTGATCACTTTCCACCAGATCAACCGCGTCGGGGAGATCCTGCCGGTCACCACCGGACGCTTCCGGCTGACGATCCAGATCGGGCGCACCAAGGAAGACGCAGGCAAGGACGGCATGCAGATCGACAGTTGGGAAATGAGCCAGGAGACAATGCCGCGCTGATCATCCGTCCTGTTTTTTAAACAGAGCGTCCACCGCCGCCAGATGGTTTTTCTTCTTGGCCATTTCTGTCTCCGCACGGGTGATTTCCGCCTTCAGGCCGGCGATATATTCGGCAAGTTCGTCCACGGAAAGGCTATCCAGCGGCTTTAAGGCCTTTTTTCGGTTTTTCGGCTCTGTATCGTCATCGAAAATCATTATAATACTC